>Ga0307508_10000337_pt1 | contig 56781 bp, 70 predicted proteins | sample 9_EM_MG_FD_203089 | JGI IMG/M metagenome (GOLD analysis project Ga0307508, IMG submission 203089) | Populus trichocarpa ectomycorrhiza microbial communities from riparian zone in the Pacific Northwest, United States - 9_EM | ecosystem: Host-associated > Plants > Roots > Unclassified | place... | reverse complement strand
CTTCCGTTCTTCCCTGGTCTCTTCCCTCTCCTTCCGCTCCCGCTTCTCCCTCTCCTTCCGCTCCTTCCGTTCTTCCCTGGTCTCTTCCCTCTCCTTCCGCTCCCGCTTCTCCCTCTCCTTCCGCTCCTTCCGTTCTTCCCTGGTCTCTTCCCTCTCCTTCCGCTCCCGCTTCTCCCTCTCCTTCCGCTCCCTCCTCTCCTCTTTTGTCTCCTCTCTCTTGTCTCTGTCGGACTTGCTTGAGATTCCCGAATCGGTTCGTTCCAGGCCATACCTACTGCCCGAGTCTGTGCTCTTCAGTTCGCCAGGTCTAGAGCTAGACCTCGAAGATTTGCCTTCGCCATGCCCCCATCGCCACGAGGATTTCGACGGCTTGGAGGGCTCCGTATCGTACAGAAACGTATTTGTTCTTGCGATAGGTGGTTCCCCATCGTATTGGAAGGTATTCGCTCTCGCAACCGTGGGCATGGGCGGTTCTCTATCATACTGGAACGTGTGCGCCCTGGCCATCCCCGGCATGGGCGGGTTGCCTTGCCTGCCGTGACTTTCGGAGTGATAATCATACGATCCGAAGTCATCCTCGTCCGTCTCGAAGAACATATCCTCTCTAACCCAGACGCAGATCAAGTCCCTCGCGCGTTCCGCCAGCTCGAAATATGCCGGATTCGTCTTCGCCTCGAACATGGAGCAGTGAGCGCCAACCTCGTCGGCAGCGCTCACGTTGACGCATCGGAAGAACTTCTTACGCAATGGGGATTCGTCCGTGGGGAGGGAGCAGAAGGTTCGTTCTTTCCCGTCGAACATCACCGAGGTACCCATGCGGTCGCCACCGAGACTGGTGAACAGATTCGCAAAGCCAACGCCCTCTATTCCGGCCGCGCGATCGAGTCTGACGCGCAGCTCCTCCGCCTTCATTAATGCCCCCACAAACTCCAGGTGGCTCGAAACCCAACCGAAACCTGCAGAGATATCGTCTCGCTTGATGTACGCAGCGGCTGCGCCACCCGCCAACGCCGCCGCCGCACCGCCGTACACAGCGACCTTGCCCCATCTCCCCCACAGTGACTGCTGGGAAAGTTCGTTCTTCCTCCCGTGCTCATCCTCTGCCTCCTCCCGCTCCCTGGTCGTTACCATGGTCCCTTCCACAGCTGCTTGAGACGCAAAGAGTCCCGACGCGATCGACGAGAGCGTTCCGTACGCACCGGAAGCAGTTTTCCACTTCTCTTCGGCCGAGTGCGCGAATACACTTGGTGCAAGTCCCAGGTACGGAGTGTCGAACGCCAGAATCCCAACAATATGCGGAAACGGCAGTTTCGAGTCGCCCGTCACAGGTTCGTCGTCCATGATGCTCAGGAGGGCGTCCGCAGCCACGATCCCACCCATGGAGTGTCCGACCAGAATCGTATGCACCGAGGGATCTATCACCGGCGACGGCGTGTGGTTCGCCACCTCGAGCTCTATTACGACGTCTTGCAACCACGATTGGAAGCGTGCTACCGCGTTGTTGAGTTCCCCGCGCGTTTCGTATTGTGGGTAGATGGCGGTCTTTATGTTGATGTTGGGGCGAGCGGTCCTGAGGAGGGCGCGGATGTGCTGGACAAGTTGTCAATTAGCAAGACCGCTGGGGCGAGATGTCAAAGGGCTCACCTCCGGGAAGCCGCAAAAAGTGCCATCGTCGCCCTAGATTGGTGGTATGTTCTGTCAGCTGTCACGGTCTACCTTTTATTGCTTGATTTGAGTCTCACCTTGAACCCGTGAATGAAGCACAGCAAAAGAGTCTGTTTTCCCATAGCGGCGGCGGTGGCGAGTGTAGGAGAGGGATAAAAAGTGAGAGGGGAAACAAAAGTGAAAGTTGGAGGTGGGTGAAGAGGAAGCACTGACTCTAGACTATCTATGTACGTGCGATATTGCTGAACGGCGTGGAGCTCGCCTGTTGGTCGGATACGACTAGCCAATTACACGTGCATGGATAAGTACCCGCGAAGGTGCCGATCAGCTCGGTTCCAAACTAACACAGTTTCATCTAGGTATGTATGTGTAAATATCTCGACGATGGCTATTCCTCGTTTCAATCTCAACCATTCTGTTGTAGTGCCGTGAGCTCAGCGAGTAAGTCCGTGAAGAATTCTGTCCCGAGTGGAAAACAAAACTCGTACACATCATACAGGGGACAGATAGGCCTCAACTGATAGCATTCGCTTCATCATCTGCACGGTCCAACAACCCAAAAACGCGGCAATTGCTCGCAACAGACATCAAACAGGCCAAAATCCAAACCAAAAAAAACCCCCCAGATATGAAGAAGCAAAGAAGGAGAAGTCCTCATGAAATAGCAAAATGTCCAATATCCGGACCGAGGAAACACCACACCTACACGGAGCCAATTAACCGACGCTGAGCTCAGCACGGGCAACCGGACCGGTCCTCGATGATGCCGGGAATGAATGGGTCGTCCAAGATATCCGTCATCTCGCTCTCCTGTTGCGCCAGAGCATTTCTCGCGATAGCTATCGATTCGAGTTAGCGCCCAGCCTTCCCTCCCTGCCTCATTCACTCGGGGATGGAGCAGCTTCGAATACCTTCGAAAGCCTGTTCGACGCCCTCGCCCTCCTTGGCGGAGCACTCGAAATACGGCAGCTGGCCCTTCTGATGACAGTACGCCAGCGCGCGCTTACGGGGAACCTGTCTCTTGCCCTCCCCGAGGTCGATCTTATTGGCCAGCATCACGAACGGAAAGCTCTCCGGGTCGCGCGGCGACGCCTGGATCAGAAACTCGTCGCGCCAGCTGTTGATGTGCTCGAACGAAGCGGCCGAGTTGACGTCGTAGACGAGCACGCAGCAGTCTGCGCCACGGTAGAACGCCACGCCGAGCGACTGAAAGCGCTCCTGGCCCGCTGTGTCCCAGACCTGGAGGATGAGCGGGGTTAGATGGCCACTCGCGGGTGAGTTCCAGGAGGAAGATGATGAAGAAGAAGAAGAGGGCGATACGGTCAGGGTGACGCTGCGGTCGTCAAGGATCACTTCCTTGGTCAGGAAGTCGGCACCGATCGTAGCTTTGTATGAAGGCGAGAATTTCTTGTTGACCTGGTTTGGGGGGAGGTATCGTGAGTTACATGCATTTTCGAGCAAAGAGATATGGCGGGGAAATGTACGTATTGGTTCATGAGCGAGGTCTTCCCGACGCCGCTGTCTCCGAGGATTATAACCTAGGAACAACATAACCTCGTCAGCAATCCTCGCCAGAACGAAGCTGGGCAAGCAAATGAGTAGTGAAGCAGGCGCACTTTGAGAATCTTTCTTCGAGTCGCCATGGCTGGCGCTTGTGCACGAGTGCGGAAGAGTGCGCAGGAGTAAGGAGAGAGCCTTCAGCGAGGAGGGTGCCGAAGGGTGGAGTGCGGAGATGGAGTGGACGACGACGGCCGTGAGCGATAGGTGGTAAGGTAGAACACAGCACGTACGTAGGGTCCCACATACATACTCTACATACATAGCTCGGTGGGGTCCCCAACGGCTTTAGCGCTGACCGATTAAGATCGACGACGTCAGCCAACCGATAACAAGGTGCATGGTGAGCATCGGGTTCTGCGAGAAAGTCGTGGCGTGGAATAGAGTCACGAGAGCCACAGATGACGATTCCGCACCGCCATATGTCAACTAGTAAGCAAGCTAGCAGTCGTTGATTCACGGGCGGAACAAATCAAGGGCAGTTATTTGCGAGGCGCCTGGTGATAAACATGAGTTATTTGTGGGCGGTGAAGCTCGCAGGCCACGAATACGGCCAGGATATAATAGCCAGTATGTATCGCGCGACGGATCGGCGAGACAGATATCTTCGTACTTGGGTAGTTACAGTGTCGGCAAGCGGAAAAGATGTGGGATCCAGAGGAAAGCGCTCCATAGATCCAGACCACCATGGCAGAGTGACCGAAACGAGAAGCAAAAAAGCATGCATGCGTAGGCAGCATGTGGCTGCAGAGCTGTGTTCCATAGCATCGGCGATACTGAAGACGGTGATGCTGTGGAATTCTGTTGGAAAGACGAGGCCTTTTTTTTTTATTTAGTCGTTTAATCGCATGCGACCTTTGGAGATTGTGACGATGCACACACTTGTCCGTTTCCCGTCCGCAGTCCGCACTCGTTGCAAGCTTCCCTTTGCCCTCCGCCTAGGCTTGTCCCAAGAAGATACGGCGTACCAAGGAATCACGAACGAACGACAAAACAAAGAACAACGGAACGCCGGCCCCCACGTGCTTTTTCCGTTCTGCAGAGGCCACGAAGGAGGGTGTGGGAAGGATGAGCGGTCGCTCTTCATTTCCGGCACCCAGCCTCTTGCCTCCTCTCCTCGTCTCTTTCCCTCCGCTCCTGGAGATCCCATTCTCCTCAGCCGCGACTGGGACCCGCCTCCCCACATCCGTGGTGGAGAGGAAGTCCAAGAATGACTGCACCTCCGCTCATAGTATCTTCTCTGCCTTCCACTCGGGGGCAGTTCTTGAAGAGGTGCTCCCGTGTCTGAGTCCTGTACGAGCACCACCAGCACCGAGCGGTGAGATGACTCTTCACGCGGCTCAGGTACTGCCTGGTGAGGCAGAGCCCCGTCTTCGGCTGGTATATCTCTAGAACCTGGAGGCTATATAGATACTTAGCCTCTTGGTGACCTGAACCCCAATCCACGGCGGGCTTTCACCTGAGATCTCCCGCTTAAGGTGTGCCAGGGGTCTTGGGAGCAGCATCAGCCGTCCGGCTCCCTCCACCGCGAGCCTGGCCCACTCGTCAGCCTTCTCGTTCCCTGGGACGCTTTGTGCGCGTGGCACCAGGATCTCGATGTACTGTCGGCCTTCTAGTCTACAAAGCGGATGCACACAGGATCATTGACACCCTTCGTCTTCGCGCCAGCCTTGGGACTGTCGATTCGGCATTGCACTTGATCAATTGCAGAATCTGTCGGTGCCAGTCTCGGTCCATTTCGCCCATATACCTCTGGATGCTCGGGCGCCGTTCCCATACAAAATCCAATTTTTGACTTCACGGAAGAAATTTACACGAACACCAGACCGCTCTCGGTCTCTGGTTACATATAGGAAACCTTTGTGGCTTAGACTTCTTTCATCCCTATGAACCGAAGTCTCTTTCCGAACTTTCGGTGGCTGGGTTTTACAGTTGTATGGAAGCAGAACCTTTATATGTAGAGGGCGTGCACCATACAAATGCAACCATCCAATTGGTCCGCATACCCATGCACACCAGAAACATCGGCGATGCATAGGACCGAAATCGTACAAAGCCGAAAATGGGGAAAAATCACAACCTCTATCTACTTACTCATGATCGCATAGATATGGCAGAATCCAAAGGAACAAGACTAGCACTTAGCGCACCACTCAGGGGAGAAACTCGAGTTCACGCGCAGCCCCTCCAGGCATCACGGAGCGAGATCGCGGCACCAATGCACCCGAATGCTCCGACCGCAGTATCGTCGAGCAGACCCTCCTCCAAGCTCCAGTGGATCTACGTCAACCCCCGTCAGCACCACACTTCGTTCAGGGACTGCCAAAGCCAAACATACCGACAGCGGTGCAGTGGTTGCATTGCAGATCCACGCCTTGTTCCAGCTCTCCTGCGCCTTGCGCTCCTCCTCGCCGGTGATCACCAACCCCCTAACCCCTCTAGACTTCTCAGCCTGGAGGCTTCTGGTCCTCTCCAGTTTCAAGAACTCCAGGACGATGTGCGCAGCCCAGCAACGGGTGCTCCAAAGCCACATCCTCCCCTCCGTCCGTTTCGAGAACGACAGCAATGAGTGCATGTTCAGGTAGGCCAGGTTCTCGAGGATCTGGTAGCCGACGTTGGCCGCGATCTGCCCGAGCACCAACGATCGAATCACCGGGTCCTTGGGCGGATCACGTAGCGTCCTCGCCCCCCACTGGTAGATCTCCACCAGTCCGAAAAGGCGCATGAACATGCGGACATCGGAGACTTTGGCGGCGAGCCTGCGGAGGCGGTTGGAAGCGACGGTGAGTGCGGTCGAGGCGGGTGTGAGAGCGACTAGTGGGACGGGAGTCGGGAGCTTGACGGTGAGGAGGAGAGCGAGGCGCGAGAACTGCGGCGCGAGGAGGGTCGAGAGATAGTAGACGAGGCTAAGGAGTCGGTCGGTGCCGGAGGGCGTGGAAAGCAAACTGTGGGGCCAGTTAGACAGCAGAGACAAACTAGATCCGTGGTGCGTACCGGCTGAGATGATCAACTTCTGCCTCGGCCTTGCGGAGATGTTTTTTGACGACGTAGAGGAGAGTGGCGGCGTCCGTCCCTCGAGAACCAGCAGACTTATCGGCGGACCACGGCATTTTGTCGGAATGGTGGCAGGCGTCTAGAATGCTCACCTACAGTTGGGGGATGGCAAAGGATGAGGGGAATGGTATTCTATTCATGCTCACCAATTCACGGTTGGTTTGTTGCTATGTACCGTGTAGAACGTCCGTTCGTCCACAACCCTGCTCGATTTACCATTTTCGTGGAACGTGATCATGTACCTCGGCAAGTCGGTCGGTCAGCGTCACGGCTCGAACATCTGAACGCGATTAATAGGTTTCGTGCCTGCAGTCTCGATTATTAACCAGCTGTCTACGCGTGTTCTTTTTGTTCAACAAACCACATCCAAGGATCCCTTCACGCCCGGCGGGGTGGGACACAATGTGAAGTGCTATGCCTCGCTGTACTGTGCTCCCAGGGCATACAGTGAAAATACCACTCGTCTACGTACCGGCGACTCCAATGAGAGAAGCGGCTTGCCCCTTCGATTCTCTCATCGAACTTCATCCCAGACATGTAGAGCGGAGACATTTATGGAAAATCTGGGTTTCATTTCTTTTACCGAAGTGCGGGCTTGGCTGGCATATGAAAGCTCTCAGAGATGTCGTGAGCTTCTCAAAGCGTCGTGATATAAAATTCCCACTTTGCCCTCAGCAACCCATCGCAAAACCTAGGCAGTACATACAAGACTAAGATCGAGACGAAGGAAAGGGTAGCCACCGCCTAGTCTTACTGATAGCCGAAGAGGAATCCAATGGTCACCACAAACCTGAACTGGTCCAAAATATCATACTACACGCCCCACCCGTCCCTGAGCACTCTCTCGACCTCCTCCATCGGTAGTCCTCCAGTCTCAGGATAGATCCTCCAACAGATAGCCCATCCCACCGCACAGACGGCGGCGTAGGCCGCGAACGCGACACTCGCACCCAAGTGCTCAACCACGCCTAGGAACGTCGCTGCAACGACCAGATTCCATCCCCAGTTCGTCGCCGTGGCTGCACCGGTGCCCACTCCGCGCACGGACATGGCGAAGAACTCGCTCTGACATAGCCAAGGAACTGCACCCAGGCCCGCCGCGTAGAAGGCTACGAAAGCGATTATCGAGGCGACGATCACAGCAGCGGGCAGGGTCGGAAGTCCGTCCGGATGTGCGGGTAGACCGGAGGTAGTGAGGTCCGGAAGGGCAAGGAAGCCGAGTGCGCAGAGGGATAAGCCTGCGGACATCCCGGCGAGTGAGACGAGGAGCATGCGTCTGCGGCCCACACGGTCGATGAGGTGGAAGGCGAACGCTGTGCCTGCGGCGTTGGTGCCGGCGACGACCATGGCCACGGCCGTGGGACTGCGGAAGCCGATGCCAGCAAAGATTGTGGCCGAAAAGTACATCAGTGCGTTGAAGCCGCATGCCTGCTGTAGGAACTGGAGGAAGCAGGCGAGTGTGAGGGCGCGGCGGTTGCCCGGGACCCGGAGGAGGGATTCGAGGGTGCTGCGGAGCGTAGGGGCGGGGCCAGTGCGGACGCCGGCTTCGATCTCGCTCAGGACCGAGGTGATGTCGGGTGTGCCGTAGACTCTGGCGAGCGTTTCGGCTGCGGCCTTCCGTCGGCCGCGCTGTAGCTGCCACCGCGGCGTTTCTGGCATCATGACCATCAGCAACGCCTGTATTCCGGCGGGGACTGCGCCCAGTCCCAAGATCCAGCGCCACCGCTCGCCCAAGAGTAATCCGGCCGCGTATGCCCCCAGCTGACCGCATGTGATGCAGAGAACACTGATAACCACCAACCTTCCCCGGTGGCTTGCCGGCGCGAGCTCGGAGATGTAAAGCGGCACCACGAGACTCCCGACGCCCACGCCCACGCCCACCACCACTCGCCCTGCCACCATCGACCACACGCCCATCGCCGCAGCCTGCCATATAGCGCCGGCAATGAACAGGAGATCGGCGATCCAGATAACGGCACGGCGACCCCAGCGATCCGCGCACACACCGGCCACCAGTCCTCCCCCGAGCGCACCGAACGAAGTCGCAGACGTGATCACCGACTTATCCCATGTCGTAACCGCATGTTCCGGTGTCGATAAGGCGGGCGCGAGGTACAGCAGGGCCGACGAGATGGATGCCGTGTCGTCTGTCGCGCAACGTTTCCACGTTAACCAAAGCCCGCGCATTCCGACCAGACCGGAGCGGGAAAGATGTAGTGCATCCTACAGCCAAAGAGGAGGCCGCTAATTCCGGCGCTGAGGGTGAGTGCCCACAGCCAGTAACCTTTGGCCTCGGGTTCGGGCTCGGGCGGCGGTGGGGAGCTTGAGGAGGATGGTGGCAGGAGGGGAGCCTGGTCTTCACCCACGTCGCCGCCGCCCGTGTCAAGGACTGCCATCTCGTATGACTGAGAGGAAGGAATGTTGTTCTGCACGGAGGAGGGTTTGCGGCCGTTGTTGGCGAGTTGTGAGCTTAGTCAGGATGCCAGACTCGAGCACGGCAGTAGGTTGGAATAAAATAAAGTCCGATAGCGGGGAGCGGGGAGCGGGTCGGACTCGGGCTTGCTTGGCACTTGGATGCCGGGCAGTAGCTGCGTGCAGTAGACTTGATCCGTGCTGACACCAGGAAGAGAGTGTCCGTACATGTACCTTGGGAGGAAGTGGGTGGCTTGGGAAATAGTTAGAATGTAAGTATGTATGTACATAGTACATACATGCCTCTTAGCGATTCTTCTGGCCGATCTCGCCGCGTCCGTATCTCATTGTGCCCTGCACAGCGGACATACCGCGCACCGCCGCGTCAAGGCTGGTTACAACCCAGGTCACGTGTTGCTTAGATAGAACCTCAAGCTCCGACCGATTGGCAGCCCGCCGAGAAGCGCACTAGCACGGGTCCCAAGATACATATATGCCCGTGCCTCTCGGGAGAAGGACAAGTCGTTCCTCCCGAGCCCGATGCAATGCCGCCTGGGAATCATGTTCCTGCCGACTCGGCACTTCCGATAGGGCTACGTGCTATGAAAACGAGGCTGGATATACATAGATAGATAGCCAGACAGCTTTCTCTTCTTGGCCAGGTATTACGAGTCAATCTCACACCTCACATGCGGAAAAAAGAGTGGGGAGCAAGGATAATGGGTAGCCCCGAATTTCACGCAAAGTGTCCTTTCGACAGCTCGCCGCCATCCATGCCATTCGCCAGTGGGACATCTCGCAACAACTGAGCGAGTGTCAACCTGCGCGATTGGATTTTTTGTGTTCCTTCTCTTCTTCTCTTCTCTCCACTTTCCACTTCTCTCGCTAACCTGTTTACTTCTCTTCACTCGCATCTCTTTTGTAACCAAAGTCTATTGGGGGCCGCCAGCAAAGCGGAGCAGTCTCTTGACCCCTGACCACCGTGAACCAGGAATTCACCCCAATATCGTACTCGTTCGCCGTCAACAGCAACATATCTCATACACGGCAGCCAATACCGCACCCGCTATATCTGAACCGTCATGCCTGAGAAAGACCTTCTCGGCGTCACAGACGCCGAGACTTCGCGATCACGGAAACGCAGCAAGAGCAGATCGCCGTCGCGGAAGAGCAAACAAGGGACCTCCCCGCCGCCACCACCTCGCGATGAGGCCGCCGTTACGAAGTTGGGAGACGATGTGGATCTCGGTGTTAAGGACAACGATATCTTTTTGCTGCCGTCCTCCGACTATTCCATAATGGCCACTTTGACGGTGATTGCGGTGGTAGTGCGGTTATTCCGAATCTACCAGCCGACGAGCGTGGTATTCGATGAAGTCCAGTAAGTTTCCAGACCCCCCAATCAACGGAAGTGGCGCAGTGAGAGGAGCGGGGCACTGATGGGCCCGTGCGTGTCGTAGCTTCGGCGGATTCGCGATGAAGTACATCAAGGGACGGTTTTTCATGGACGTCCACCCACCATTGGCGAAGCTCTTGATCACCCTCGCCGGTTGGTTGGCTGGCTTTGACGGAAACTTCGACTTCAAGGAGATTGGAAAAGACTACCTGGAGCCCGGCGTGCCATATGTGGCTATGCGCATGCTTCCGGCAGTTTGCGGAATCTTGGTTGTTCCTACGATCTTCTTGACCCTGAAGGCGGCGGGATGCGCCACGGCTTCAGCAACACTTGCCGCTGGATTGATTATCTTCGGTAGTTTTCCAACTGCTCCTATGACAGCGCGAACATTGGCGCGGGGACAGATCTGACTGACACGCTGGGTTTGTAGATAACGCATTGGCGACTCAATCGCGACTTATCCTCCTTGATGCGCCGCTTGTCATCTTCACCGCACTGACCGGACTCGCCTGGACTTGTTTCCTCAACGTCCACGAGCAAGGCCACAGCCAAGCGTTCTCACTGAACTGGTGGTTCTGGCTTGTGTGCACCGGTCTCGGATTGGGTGCTACTGCCAGTGTCAAATGGGTCGGCCTGTTCACCATTGCATGGGTCGGAAGCCTGACGATTCTGCAACTGTGGTCACTGCTCGGCGATACCAAGAATGTCTCGGCCAGCTCCTGGATGAAGCACTTCGCCGCCCGTGCCATGTGCCTGATTGGTATCCCGGTTACCTTTTACATGGCCATGTTTGCGATCCACTTCACCTGCCTCCGTAACCCTGGCGAAGGCGATGGGTTCATGTCCTCCGAGTTTCAGTCCACGCTTAACTCCAAGGGAATGAAGGATGTCGCCGCCGATATCGCCTATGGCTCCAAGATCACTATAAGGCACTACAACACGCAGGGTGGATACCTCCACTCTCACGCGAGCATGTACCCTGTTGGATCCAAGCAACAGCAAATCACTCTCTACCCCCACAAGGACGATAACAATGCCTGGCTCGTGGAGAACAGAACGTACCCCGAGGGCGGAGTTGGAATCGTTGGTTTCGATGAGGCGGATCCAATCTGGATCACGGATGGCGCTATCATCCAGTTGTACCACGTCAGCACCGACCGCAGACTTCATTCTCACGATTTCCGCCCTCCGGTCACCGAGGCCGAGTGGCAGAACGAGGTATCGGCATATGGTTACAAGGGATTCACGGGCGACGCCAACGACTTGTTCCGCGTCGAGATCGCCAAGCACCTATCGGACGGCCCTGTCGCCAAGGAGCGTTTGAGGACGATTCAAACCAAATTCAGGCTCATCCACGCCCAGACCGGATGCGTGCTCTTCTCCCACAAGGTGAAGTTGCCCGCCTGGGGTTTCGAGCAGCAAGAGGTCACTTGCGCCAAGGGCGCTACGCTGCCGAACAGCATCTGGTACATTGAGTCCAACGAGCACCCCATGCTCGGTGCAGACGCCGAGCGCGTGAACTACCATAAACCTGGCTTCTTTGGCAAGTTTTGGGAGCTTCAGAAGGTGATGTGGAAGACCAACGCCGGCCTCGTCGATTCACACGCTTGGGATTCGCGTCCCGGCTCATGGCCTATCCTTCGCCGTGGTATCAACTTCTGGGGCAAGAATAACCGTCAGGTCTACCTTGTCGGTAACCCTCTTATCTGGTGGTCCTCTACCGTCGCGGTCTGCCTCTACGCCTTGTTCAAGGGTCTTGCCGTTCTCCGTTGGCAGCGAGGTTATCGGGATTATGTCGCCACCAACTTTCGTCGTTTCGACTACGAAGTCGGTGTGGCCGTCCTCGCGTGGGCCTTCCACTACTTCCCCTTCTTCCTGATGCAGCGCCAGCTGTTCCTTCATCATTACCTTCCCGCACTCTACTTCGCTGTTGTCGCTCTCTGCCAGACCTTTGACTTTGTCGCTTTCCGCATCAAGGCCATCGGTCTCAAGAAGCTGCCCGTCGTGGGGTGGTCTATCGCCATCGTCTTCCTTGCTCTCAGCGCCGTTGTCTACGGCCTGTACAGCCCACTTGTCTATGGCAACCCCTGGACCAAGAGCGCCTGCCGTCAGGTGAAGCTCTTGAACACTTGGGACTGGGACTGCAATACCTTCCTCGACAACTACTCTGAATACACCAACATCGTCTCGAAGAGCATACAAGCCTCCGCCGTCCCCACACCCGTCGCCGCCCCCGTCGCCGAAGCGCCCGCTGCTCCCGCCAAAGAGCAACAACAGCAACCAATCATCCAGAAAGACGGAGCCGCTCCTGCAGTCCCTCCTGTTGTTCCGGCGGTAGAGAAGCAACCTGAGCCCGTCAAGTCGGAAGAGCCTATCGACTCGATGATTACCGGACAGCCCGCTCCGCCAGGAGCAGTTGTCAGCGAAGAGGAACATGTCGAATATCGTGATCAGGACGGCAACCTCCTTGACCTGGAACAGGTGAAGGCTCTCGAGGGCCAGGTCGAATTCGAGACCAAGTACGAAACCCGCTACAGGATGCTTGACGAGGATGGGAAATACATCGAAGTCGACGCGGAAGATGCCGTGCCCGAATCTAGGGAGAAGCAGGAGCAGCCCAAGGGGCAGGGGCAGAAGTTGCCACAGGACCCCGAGGCCATCGAGCCCGAGACTGCTGAGACTGTTGCCGTTCGCGCTGGCGATGATGGCAAGGGCGTCGAGGGTGATGAGACCCGTACTGTCTATGTCGACGCCCCAGAGGGCTCGGAAGCACCGGCCGAAGCTGGGTAAGCCCCCCTTTTTCCCCTACTCTCCATACCCACTAAGGTCCCTAGCCCCAACGACGGCAACCAGCACGAAGAGGTCGAGCTGGTCCGTACCATCTACGTTGACGAGTTCGGCAACCCTCTCCCGGACGAGGAGCAGGATGGCTACGTCGCGGTCGAGGGAACGGAGGTTCCTGGCGAGGAGGCGCCACCGGCGACTACCCTTGCAAACGCGCCAGTTGAGGTGCAGACCACTGATTAGATGTGAGCGTAGAGGTTGGGGGAATTTACACTACGCTATAATTACATGTCTTTTCATGTGGATGGATGTGATGAAAACGGGGAGGGGGTGTTTCCTTTTGTTCTGTTTGTGTGGGCATTTCGAATGCACCGCTTGGTCGGAATAGCCGTGATACGTGTTAACTGAAATCATGTATGTATCTACATACTTCACCGCTCGCCAGTATTACGTAGGAGCAGCAGCTCCATCCATGGGAAAATTGTGGTCTCGGATTCTCTCTTCTGATAGTGTCTGGGCTGGATGTCCACTTGGGCCCTGTTCGTTCGAGCGTGTTTTGAGAAGCCACCACACAAGACCGAGAGAGCGTCGGTTTGGAAGTCAAACGGGTGGGCGTTCAGCGCACTCCCTGAGTTGTCGAGAAAATACGAAAAGCTAAATCTTCCGAAGTCTCCTCCCTTTGAAGAGATCGAGGTATTACCTGCAATCACACACAAATCAGCATGCAGACCAGAGCTATCCAGGAAGTGTCTCTCGTACGAGCGGCCTGCGCGGGTCTAAAAACAGCGTACCTCGCAAAACTTGGAGCAGCTCGTTGACGGTTGGCGGGACGAACAGGGCCTTGGGAGAGACACTGACTCGAGTGCGATATGCGCGACAGCCGCCACGGGAAACAGAGTTGTTCGGAGATGCGAATCATTGACCTGTATATATGTACACTATGCCCTCTTCGCCACATCCGAGTCCTTGACGGCGCGAACGGCGTCGACCTCCATTCTCCGAATCTCGTACTCCTGCCTGATCCGCTGAGCCTCCCTGAGCTGCACCCTGCCACTCCGTTCGCCGCGGCGCCACCAGCCCTTCTTCCCGCCGTCCTCCGCCCGCAGCGCCTCCTCTTCGAGTATCCGCCCCATCTGCACCAGGTTCGAGGCGGCGATGCCGGCGCACTCCTTGCACGCGAGCCGGTAGTCGACCAGCTCCCAGGCCTTGTGGAAGGCGTCCTCGGTCCACCTCAGGCCTTCGTCGCGCTTGCCGATGGCGAAGAGCAGTTCGCCGACGGTAGCCTCGCTGACGGCAACCCTGCACGGATCCCCGATGGCCTCGGTGTAGCGCTTCGGGTCCCCGACGTCGGCGGCGGCGGCGGCCTTCCTCCGGGCCAGCACGGCGGTGGCCAGCTCGAGCGCCCTTGCGATCTCGCCGCGGCGCGCCAGGAACACGGCCATCTCGGCGACGGCGTTCAGCAGCGCGGGGGAGTTCCGTGCGTCCCCGGGGGGCGGCAGAGCGGGGCCACCGGCGAAGCAGACGGCGCGCTCGAGCGTCTCCAACGCAGCCACGTCGTCGCCTCGCCACTCCTGGATGCGCGCGAGACGGGTCGCGGCCTCGACCTTGAGCCGGGGGGCGTCGGCGTCGACGTCGAGCGCGGCGCGGTACTCGGACTCGGCGGCGTCCCAGCGGCGCATCTCCTCGAGCGCGCGTCCGCGCTCCTTCCTGAGCATGGCCGCGGCCCATCCGTCGCCAGCGGTGCCGGCGCCGGCGCTGTGCGCGAGCGCGCGGTCGTACATGCGCAGCGTCTCGTCGTCCGACTTGCGCTCCGCGAGCGGGTTCCACGCGTTCGCCATGCGCGCGCGCCGCAGGAAGTAGCGCGCCGCGAACGACCACGTCGGCGGCGTCGGCCGCGTCGTCTCCTCCACGCACTGCAGCGCCCCGTGCACCGCCGCTTGCAGCGCCAGCACTGACACGTTCACCACCGCCGCGATCTTGAGCGCCGGCTTCCAGTTGGCCGCCACCGCGCGCCAGAACGCTCGGTCGCGCAGCCGCGAGCGCAGCTCGGCCGTCGAGACGGCGCGGCGAGGGACCGGCGCGAGCCGCACGGCCGGCGCGGATATCCGGGGTCGCCGAGCGAAGAAGAGGGGGCGTAGAGGCGTCATCGTTGCATCCGCAAGTCGTAGATGGTGGGGTTGCGGGCGGTAAGCACCGCGTTTCCTGGGTGAACACCAGTTCGCTAAGAACTGCTGACTTGCACGGGTGACATGCTGTGCAATGGTAGTTTTCGTTTCTTTCTTTCTTTTTTTTTCCAAAAAAACAAACAGTTATCTACCTATTCTGAGAATATAGCGCGGAGAGAATTCATACTGTATTTCATACCGTGATTCGCAACCCTGCTATCTACACGTGTGCTGTATGTATCCAGGATGCCGAGCCACCTCACTCGCCCAGAGTCCGTCGCCGCCCCAGTGCTAACCAATCTTAGAACCACTAACGCCCCATTACGCTCGCGAAGTGCGCGATGGACACGCTTGTCTGGCTCCTGACCACCGTCCAACCCTGACCTCGATCAGTCTGCAAGCGGCACGTTGCAGTTCCCCCTTCCCAAAAAGGGCGAGTGGTAGTTACATGCCCCATCACTCCGAGTCGAGCGAGCGCGCATGAAAGAGGCACAAATAAGTACATACCTTTCTAACTAGTGTTACATTTCCGAGTAAATAAACCCATCTATATATAAGTACATACATTGTATAGTATCTATCGGTACGTCCCGTCTATCTTTCGACTACAGAGAAAAGATACAATACAATCCAAGAATGCCAATAAAAATTAAAATTAAAAAATTAAAGATTAAAAAAGATTACCCAGAGCTCCCCCCCATTACCATCCGGTTAGTGCTCGCGCTACTCCGTGACCCGGAGCGGATGGGCCTCGGTGTTGAAGACCCAGCCGCTGTCGCCGCGCACGCTGACCTCGCTCTCGGCGAAGACGAGCCAGAGGTACTTGAGTACCTCGGCGAACCAGAAGCTCTCCTGGAAGTCGGTCTTGGTGCCGCCGCCGGGCAGCATGACGTTCTCGACGGAGGAGTAGCCGCTGTCGGTGCGGCAGGCGTCGTCGATGGCGACGAAGGCGTCCCAGGCCCAGCGCTTGTACGTCTGGTCGCCGGTGAGCAGGAGGGCGTGGTAGTAGCTCTCGACGACCTCGGGGCGCAGGTGGTAGGCGGTGGCGGTCGGGTACCAGCCGTTGGCGCTGGAGAAGGCGTGCTGGGCCCGCGGCGAGGGACTGCCCCACGCCCAGCGCTCCGGGCCGAGGCCGGATGCCGTGGCGGCGTAGGTCGCGCGGCAGCCCCGCGTCAGGTCCAGGCCGGCGCTTCGGATCTCCGGGCGCGAGAGCAGCGCGCCGCCGAGCGCAAGGTTGCCGCCGATGAAGCACGTCAGGTGACCCTCGGCCTGGACGAGCGCGCCGCCGTCGCGGTACTCGGCGACGAAAGTCGTGGCCCGCTGCGGCTGCTGCAGCAGGTGGTCGACCGTGCTCTGCGCCGCCAGGAGCCAGCGCTCGGCGTAGTCGCCGAACCGGCTCGGCGAGTAGATCCACATCTTGAGCAGGTACTCGTAGAAGCTGTCGGTGCCGCCGGACCAGCCGCCCGAGGAGTCCAGGAACCGCCCCGTCTCGATGTCGATGTTCGTGCCCAGCATGCCCGGAAACGGCTGGCCCGCGGCCGGCTCCGGGTACAGCAGGTACTCCTGCGCTCGCTGTGTCAGGCGGGCGTATTTCGGATCGCCCGTGAGATCCGAGAGCCGCGTCCACTCGAGCACCAAGGTCCCCGCCGTGGCCAGGCCGTTGCTGGTGTCGCCGCTGGTGTTGGTCGCAAAGTTGAGGTTGTTGTACGGGATCCCCGTGGGCGAGTCGAAAGCGAAGGACATGCGGTCCGCCAAGCTCACGGCCTGGTCGAGCAGTCTGTCCACGAGGTGTGTCTGGTTCTACGCAGCCACCGGTGTCAGCGCACTGCTCCGGGTCGCCGAGCGAGGGAGGGAGGAACACCACACACCTCCGGCACGAGATGGGCATACGGGCCCTTCAGCAGATCGTACCCGGACAACATGCCGCCCAGATACCGAATCTGCCCACGCAGTGTCAGCATGCGCGCGATGTCCTTCAGTGGCCGTCCTCACCGTGGTCTCGAACAAGCTGACTTTGGTCTCGGTGGTGCCGAAGTCGACCCGGTCGAGGAACTGCATAGCCTCGACGACGACCTCGCCGAGTTCCATGAGGCAGGCGGTGCTCAGTGCGTCGGCAATGGAGGCGCCCCAGCCGTTCCTATTCCCGACCGCCGTTAGTCGAGCCATCTCCCACCGCACGGACGATCACCCACGTGGGGGAGCATGCCTCGAATTCCCGCCACGATTGCTTACGGACAGCAGCTCGTCATAGCCCCAGGCGTACTGCTTGTACCCTTCCCACGAGTGCATGAACGCCTCCCTGATGAGCGCCGCACGGGCGGCGTCGCTTGTGACGCCGGCGTTCGCATCGGCGTCTCTGGGCGGCAGGAAGACAGCGGAAACGGCGTTGCCGGTGAGGGCGAGGGCGAGGACTCTCCAGAAACGCATTGGGTGCTCCTAGGGCAATGGGCGACGACGATGAGCGGAGAGAGAGGAGAAACGGAGAGGACCGGAGTACAGGGGCTGCGAATCGTCGTAAGTTCGACTGGCATAGTACAACCTCAAGCTTTCGACGGAAGGGGGGGGGTATGCGCGGACACTCACTCCTTATACCAGCACGGCTCGCGAGCCAGAAACAAAGACGGAGCCATGTCGAAAAGACATCTTGATCTTCAGACTTCATCATATCCCTAGCCACTGGAGGTCTCACTACAACCAGCAAGTGACCGATCCACAACGCCCCGGTCTCGCGGGAAGAGGCCTCCCTCCTAGTTAGATGGACAGTCCGATGGCAATCTAACTAGCCGCAGCGAGCACGAGCCCGTTGCTGGCGCTGGGAAGGCGAGGTTGCCACGGCAGACCGGCGGCCGGTTGGCGAGCGGACGCTTTATACGCCACTCGCGGGGGGCCGAGCAAACTCGACACACCGCTCCAGAGTCGAGGGCGCTCTGCGTAGACGGCAGTGGAGCGGCACGGCCGCGTGCTGTCGCTGTGCCCGCTGCTCGACAGTCAGCGTCCGTCGGAGGAAATCCCGGCAGGCGGCGGCGGTTGACGCAATAACGCATCTCTCGCAGCGGCCCTGGTCGCCCTCTCCGGCCGCAAACACCTCCTACTGGACGGCGCGAGGGTGGCGGAGATAGCCATCATCCCGTTGCGAGCCTGCCAGCCGGCCTCGGAGCACTGGCTACGGCGCAGAAACACGGAAGGGGGAAGGGGAGCGTGGCCGCGCCGCAAGTCACACGGCGGCAGGCAGTGGAGCCTCTTGCCCGTCGTCCGCGCCGTGATTCGCGGGGTGTGAGGAGCCAAATGACGGCCGGGAAGGGAGAAGGGGCAGACGCGCCAATCCGCAGTTGTGGCATGCGTCGGCGGGAGACACGGACGGCACGCTAGACTGCAGTCCGCCACGCGCGCCGAGTGGCTGCAGCACAGAGCAGAGAGAATTCTCCACGCCGGATGCCGTGCATGCGTCGGAACAGCAGGGCTGCCGGCCGTCTTGTTTGTGTGTGTGAACGTGCGCAAGCACCGGCCGTTGTCCCCGCCAACGTCGGCCCACGTGCGGCTCTTGTTCCTGTGCCTGTGCCTGTGCCGCACGTTCGTGCAATACTCTCCGCGTGGTCTAGGCTCCCGCTGCCTTCCCCGCACCCGCCGTCGCGAAGTTTCGTTGCCAAGCGCTTGTGCACATGTGCTTATCGTGGTTCAAACTTGAGTTCTGCCCTCGCCAGAGTCCCCCTTCTCGGCCCTCGTCGACACACGTGGCGTATCTAGAGAGAAAAAAAAATACATGCAAAGCTTCCCCCCTCATCGATCCGCAAAACAGATGCCAGCATTAATCCTCCACCACACACCAACCGCCGGCGCCAGAAAGTGAAAAGAAAAGAATGGAAAAAAAAACCAACTACAAGGTTACCAGAGGAGACACATCGCGTAGAACACTGTAACTAGACTACATACCTTGTACCCAAGTAAGTACCCACCAGCCCGCAACCAGTCGGAAGAAGAAAAGGAAAAGATGAAGACGGTATGTCAAGCACAAGAATCAAAGAAAGAAAGAAAAAAGATCGCTCCCAAACGAAGAGTAAAAAAATCATGCACACCCCTTAGCCACCGCCGACGACACTGCCATCGTCCAGCACGACACTCCTGTCGTCCAGCCGAAACGTGATGTCGCCAGTGGAAACGTTTCCGGAATCCCTGCCGTGTCGAAACTCTTCGTCGAGCGCTTCGCGCGCGGATTTGGCCGTCGCGATGTCCTCCGTCTGCGCCAGGTAGAGCACGCCGACGCGCGCAAAGTCGACCACGTCCTGGTCCAGCGCCTCTTCGAGGGATGCCGTCACGCTGGGTGCGGGAGTGCCGGCCAGAGTGGGAACCACCGGTAGCGACGTGTCCGTGACGAGCTGGCGCCGCCGTCGCCGCGTCGCCGTCGGCGTGGGCTCGGTGCGGCCGTTGAAGCTGACTAGCGCGTTCTGTAGCGTGCAGGAGAGGTTGCCCTTGCTGAAGGCGCCGAGAAGCAAGGAGGGATCCAGCGTGATGTCGTACGCCGCCTGCGACTTAGTGAACAGTCTTGGCAGGGCCGAGCCGACCGTCGCATTCTTGATCCCCTCGACGCCGCCCTGGTCCGCAAAATCGAAGCTGGTGCAGCTCAAGTCTTCGCCCTTGGTCTCGCACGATGCGCCGATGAAGCCGTTGGTGCAAATGCAGCTGCAGAAGCCGCTGTTGGCGATGTTTTCGCCGCCGTTGCGGCACGGGTTGCTATCTCTGCAGCGCGCGAGGATGTTGGCGTTGCTGCTGTCGTTGCGCGTCTTGGAGAGGTTGACCAGCTGAAGCGGCACCACCACGGCCGCGGTGATCACGACCAGCCCGAGGATCACGAGGATGATGAAGGCCCAGAGGGGTAGTCCGCAGATGCGACGGTCGTTCGTCACTGGTCGCAGGGAGCCGTTGTCACCGCCAGCCCCGGATGCGGGCCATTGCGACATTCTCTGCGGCAAGGTTTGAGGGCCGCCGAGTGCTGGAGGAGGAAAGGCCGCGAGGATATCGGAAATCGAGTCGGTGTCTCGGTCACGGCTGCGGTCTGCATCACGTTAGCCCATGTGCTCCGCTCCGTCACGGGCGACATACTCGTTGATGACTCGGTGTTGAATCCAAATAAGCTGCCACTTCTGCCCCACGCCGTGCTGCCTGGCCGTTCCGTTTCCAACACGGCCGCCAACTTTGTAGCCCTCCGAATGAGATCAGGCAAACTAGTCAAACTACCCCTCGCTTCCGCATCCCTCACCGCGTCCATGTTCAACATTGGCGGCGCACGTCTGCCGGGTATTAGGCTGCTGCTCGGACCGGCCTGGGAGCCCCTGCGCGCTACCGTGGGGGGGATCGGCGGAGGAGGCGGAAATGCAGGCAGTCCCAGTTCCTTCGCCTCGGCCGCCGATAGAGATCTCGTCGCTTCGGACGGCGAGCGGGGCGACGGGGAATAGTTGCGGTCCGCAGCCAGAGGCGGTTGCGAGAGCGGCGATGAAGTCGCGATCGAGCCCGTCGACGACACTCTCGGCGGCATTCCTGAACCGGACGACATCGTTATCTTGGGAGGAGGGTACGTTCTCGTCGCAGATCCAGCGCTGGCAGCGGCGGTGGCCCCCGCACGGCTTCTGGACCGCTCGGGACTCTTTATCTCCGTCACGGTTGGCTTGTGTCGCTTTCCCACGCTAGCCTGGCGAACCAGCGACGAACCGGCATCCTGCTCGTCGGATTGGATCGGCAGCGCAGTATCTGGGTGACTGCGACAGTCCTGGTCGGAGGCGGGGAACGAGTCCTCCTCATCCGGCTCCCAGAACGACGGGATGGCCGCACTGGAGGCGTACGAATCGTGTCGGGATGGGCCAGCTTCCTCGGGCAACGGCGACACCTGCATGGCTGTTTGCTGCGAATAGAACGAAGAAGCGGCCGTGCGACGAGATGAAGACTGTGGCGGGATAGCGGGAGGAGGCTGCGGGACGGTGTTGGCTGGACTTCGCTGCGGCTGTAGCTGGCTCGGGGTTGGATTGGGAAACCGCGGGGTCACGCCGAGGGTGTCATTGCCAGCACCCCCAGCGCCGGTACCGAAGTCGTACGACGGGTCAAAGCCTATGTATATAGACCTGTCGCTCTGCATGGAAGGACGGCCTGACGTGGACTCCCCTCGTCCCTGCCGGTGCTGCTGCTGGTCGGTCGAGTAGCGAGGCTGTGTTCTCTGCTGCTGGTGCTGCTGCTGTCCACTAGGATTCGATCGATAAGCAGCCGCAGCGGACTGAGAAGGATTCGTTTCACGCTGTCTCTGCGGGGTCGCTGCTGACCCGGGATTTCTACGAGCGTAAATCCGAGAACTGTCCTGCGACATGGGTTGGTGTGGCTGTTGCTGTCGGCGCTGATACTGAGGCTGCTGGTGAGGCAACGGAGCCCGGTACCCAGGGTATTCTCCACCGCCTCCACCGGAATAGCCAGCTCCAGCGTGTTGCTGCTCTTGCCAGCGATTCTGCGGGCGTACCGGAAGGGCTGGTCGTAGTGGGTAGGCAAAGTTCCTCGACACACGTTCATGTCCTCCAACAGCCCCACCACTGTCATTCCCATATCCATATCCATACCCATTCGCACTGCTGCCGCCTCCACGTCTGCCCTGCTGGTGACCTGGCGGAGGCTCGGGAATGGCATATCCATACACCCCGCCGCCGCCGCCGCTTCCACCGCCATACCCCGTTGCACCTTGTGCGCTCATTGTGCTTCTTTCCTTCCTGCCGCTCTTCCTCGGGTCCTTGGAGTTCCTTCTCCCTTTCTTCTTGCTCCTCCCCACAAACGTGGCGCGCAGCTAACAGGCCTGCCTGGGGTGTGTGATGTATTTCCGTTCAATCACCGTCGCTCACCGGGGATTCGTGGAGCAGAGTACGAGTGCAGTACGTTGGCTAGCTGGGATGCTGGGTTCCTGTTGTGTGTAGCCCGTAACCGCTCGGCGGCTGCAATCGTTGACGTCTCCGTGAAACGGAGGTGTCGATTCCGAGGGGGCAGAAAGCACTCTTTAATTTTAATTTTCTCTTTCTTTTTTTCTTCTCCTGCTGGACCGACCGGAGACGACAGAGACGACTGGAAGTATGCTCAAGCTTGCTGAAAATGGGCCGTAGTGCGTGGACGACTGGTTGCTATTTGTTATCGCTGCCAGGAACGAGTGATTGGCAGCAAACAGGAACGGAAAGAACAAGAAAAAGAAGAAGAAGAAGAAGAAGGGGACCCGGAGGGACAGGACACGACACAGATCGAGCCAGAGATGAGTAGAGGAAAAAAAAAAAGAGCGTCGTGTGTACGTATCCGTCTACAGAAGCCGAACGTGGAACGATTCGAGAGAGTGAGATTATTGTCGACGACGACGGCACTGGAGCATATCCTCACCAGGCCGAGGACCACAAACGGTCGGTCGATGGCGAACGGAAGGAAAGGAAAAAGAGTGACAGCCAGCCAGTCGACGGCGGGGACAAGTGGAATGGAGAAAGAAGAAAGGGAAGAGGGAAAGAAGAGGAAAGGGAGGAGAGACGGAATGGCACTGGACTTCTCCCTTCCGTCAATATAACCGAGAGAGCCTAGCAGCGCGCTTGAACCGGCGGCCGAACGAACGGCTGACCAGGCCACGGTCACCACCACGCACTTGCTGGTTGCCTGTGAAGCCTGCCGGGTGCTGGGTGAGTGAGCCAATCTGTGAATATTGAAAGGGGGCTGTGGCTGACCGGTGGGGCGAGTGAGTGATCGGCTCGCGCAAGCGTGACGATATCGATTTCGGTAGCTTGCTCGTGTTTCTTTTTTGGGGATCGCAGCAGTGAAGAGAACCGCGAGTCGAAGGGAGCAGCGAGGACAGGACGCGCAACGAATGGGAATGGAAGGGCGGGGGCGCTCGCGAGTGACTGGACCGGGCGGGGCAGACTTCAGGGCCGGGTCCTTCCCGGCAGACACTCAATCCTCTTCGCCGGAGGAGACGGAAGCGGCGCAAGATCGCGAGGGGAGACGGAGCACCTGCCTTGCTGCCGTTCGTCCGCACAGCGCGACAGGGGGCGGTTTCACGGCTGCAGTCTGGCGCACCGACCTTTGTCCCTGCGGCGGAGACATCTGCATCCAGACTGTCTACGTCTACTCTACGACCCAGGGCCGAAGGACGCCTGCATAGGTGCGAGGATGCACTCGATGCATCTCGTCACCTCCGTTCGCATTTCGCCCTTCGCTTGCCTGCCTCGTGCGGTCGTTGCCGTGATCAGAGCCGCAGTCGCCCGGATCCCCAGCCCGAATGCCCCACCATCGTGAATCTCTAACGTGCCGAAACTCCAGCTCGCGCGCGCCCCTCTTGCTCACCGCCAAACCCTGCTCGCCCGGCCTCCCAGCCAGCGAGCCGGCCATACGTCGTTCCACCGCCCGCCCTGCAACCGTTGTACGCTGCACTCACTTCCTTCACTATATTCGCCGCACCGCCGGACAGGCACACACAAGCATCACGCCGACCCCTGCGAGAAACGCCCCTCTTCTCACGCCTGTATCTAAACCCGCCCCACCTGTCGAACCCCCTTCGGGAAGGCACGCAGAACAAGAGCTGTTTCTCGCTTGCCTTTCCAATGCTCGCTCGGCGGGAATTCCAGAACACTTATATGTCGATAGTCTGTACGTGCTTCCCCCCCCTGCAAACCACGGTTCGAGACTATCACACCATCTCTTTATTATTCCTCGTTAAATACTCACAACTCTCACACGAATCCTCTCCACCTGGATGCAATCAATCTCCATTTTCTCCCGACCTTTCCGCCGTGTGTGGCCCTTCGCGGATCTCTCGCATCACATCCGTCCCCAGTGGAAAATCATGCTCAAAAATCAATTCCCCTGCACCTCTCGTATTTTGCAGGAAATCGATTGCCGAAACCATCTCAGGAGCTGCTCGGTCACACGGTGCGGATTCGCAGGATCGCAACAGACGAAATCGACAGTTCTACCGTCCAAGCCGAGCCTATCGTCATCAAACGCCACGACTTTGTAGTTACCCTATCTAGACTCGGATCGGTGCGAGAATAGATTCGCTCGGTATGGATATACATATCTATACTACTCACATCCAGATTCGCCGAAAGAAGGTACTAGCCAAACAGCTGTTGGGTACCGAAGAACAAGCCCATTTTGTACCGAGCTGATCTTTGAGACTGCAGCAGCGTCGTCGGTGTCTGTAGCATTACCGATCGTAATCGCACCGAATCCAGAGGCTTTCTTTGTCTTGCGGAAAGATGTGCGCTGCTTCGAAACACTCTTATTCACGACGCTGGAAATAACACACTTCCCCATCGCGAGCACGGACTCCATCCCGAAAGGCATCTTCCCAGCCTTTCTTGCGCGAGACGAGGCGGTGATCCATCGCTCATCGTTGATCTCAACGCCAAGTGAGCACCTACTAGCGCAGTGAATATTGTACCGACTCTCCACATTCGAGACGGTTGTCTGTCATCATTACGATGTGGCCTGACGTTCTCTCTCGAACACCTAGAGGGGTTTTTGCGACGAGTAGGATCCGGAGATAGTCCAGAAAATTCGCTTCCGTGACAGAGCCATTCTGGAGGAGTCCGCCCTCAGCGATATCAGCGACCCTGGCATCGAAGAAGCGCACGTTGCGGCCGAGAGAGCGATTGGCGTTGTGTTTCGATTGGTTTGTGGGGATGGTGCGTTGCGACCGTGGTGGAAATCTACTGGCCAGCATGAGTTTAAACTGCCAGCCGCGCCACACCAACACGCCGACAACCAACACCAGCAGTACAGCCTCGCCGCAGTAGATAAGGAGAGTAAAAGTAGTAGTTATGTGAATACAGACAGAGGGTAAATACAGCGTCGCGAGAGTATAAGGAGTAAGCAAATAGAGGAAGTAATAGCAAATATGACAGTGCCGCCACCGTGGTGTTATTGCGGCTCTCCAGCCCCTGTTGTGGCGCGGCCGGCACTCGTGCGGGGCCCCGGCGGCTAATCAGAAAATTGTCCTATCTATCAGTGATACAAATCCTCTCTTTCTTCGATCTCATGCACTCCCCCCAAAAAACGTAACGATCCTCACACGAAACCTCTCTAGACGCAAACTCCACTTCCAATCCTTCCGCCGCATGTCGCCCTTCAAGGATCTCTCCCATCATATCCGTCCCGGTGGGGGGAATCTTGCTCGAAAATCGGTTCCCCTGCACCTCTCATAGGTATTTGCAAGAACCGATTGCCGAAAAAATTCCGTCTCAGGAGCTATTGCAGCGAGTTGATCTTTGAGACTCCAGTAGTGTCGTCCATGACTGTAACATAACGATCGTAATCGTACCGAATCCAGAGGCTTTCTTTCTCGCGGAAAGATGTGCGCTGCCCGAAACTTATCCGATGTCCACGACAAACACTCTTATTCACGGCGCTAGAAATAACACACTTCCCATCGCGATCACGAACTCTATCTCGAAAGGTATCTTTCCGGCCTGGCTTGTGCGGGATGAAGCGGTGGAGCCATGGCTCATTGCTGATCCCAATAGGACCTGTTCAATGTTAGCTAACGATTGAAACACAGGTGAGCACCTACTAGCGCAGTAAATATTGTACACAAGTACCTACTCGCCAACACTCGAGACGTTTGACTGCATCGTTACGACGTGGCAGCGATTGGCAGGCAATGTGTTTCGATTATTTAGTGGCAATATATAGGTGGTTCGACGGAGGGTGTTAGTTTGGCGACTGAGGATTATTTTCCAGCGATGGAGCGAAGGAGAAAGAGGGGGTGTGACATACGTAACCTACATTTACTCGTGTCGCTGAGATCTCAGCGCTATATACAAAGCGCCGTTGTACAATGATAAGGTGGGGGATTGTTTTTTTTTCATTTGTCGTTGATCGCGTGCGACCTATATATCATTGCGATATATATATATATATATCTACACGTCAGTTTTCCGTCCGCAGTCTGCGTGAAGGCAGCTCGTTGATGTTAAGATAAGGAAGTGTGCTACAATCCTGTACTTAGGCATATCATTCTAGACCAGCGCTAGCGGTGACAGCATGCACGTGTAGTTGAGGGGGAGGGACATCAATTTTATTTCGCGTCTATAAGCCTGTTAGTTAAGACTAGAACGTGCGGATGGAGGGGGAACAAAGAACAGGTCACGTCACCTGCTTGCTCGCGTCTGCCAATACTGTACGTAGCAGGCCGGCGGGGAACCTATACCTGGGCGTGGACTGACGGAGCGGGCTTTGGATCTCACATCATCCTTCCCGCCCAGGTTTGCATCGGAGAATCGTCATTCCACGCCTCGAGGTCTCTGTACATATGTACGTATCTTCACCGACCACCGGTAGGTAAAAACGGAGTCGTGATGTTATGTAGACGCCTGGAAGATATGTATGCGGAGATGCACGAGCAAGAGCGGTGATTGAGATCGGCAGTCCAACGGATTTGTATCGCATCGTCGAGCAAACAAGGGAGGTGGTATCTAATACGCCGAAGCTGGCCGTACCACGAAGTAGACCGTCTACTCATCACTGTTGGCCGGAAACTCCCATTTATATCTCGATGGAAATTCGGTACTCAGGTCTATAAGTCTGATGACGTAACCACCTTCTCCCTCTCCCTCGCCGAATGGGCAACTACAGTACAAAATACCAAGAAAAGGAAAAATGACAGACGCTTTTCCCCGCCTCGAATGGAATGCACCACTATAGAGTCAAGTTAGAAAAAAAAAAGGTAATAATATCGAGTAGTAGAAAAACAACGCAGTGTAAGGGGCAGCAGAAGGGAAATCAAGAAGGGCAGCTATTACACAGAAACAGGAGGAGGAAACGTCGACGGATGATTTTGCTCCCAGCCAGCCTACAAAAGTGAAACGAGAACGAAAAAAAAAACTCCATCGCCCCCGAAAAGCAAAAGAGAGCAAAGGAATACAACGGTGGGTGGTAGCAGGGGAAAAAAAAAGGGGACTACATATCGAAGGTGGCATCTAACTGGCGAGTGCCCTACCAGCCGGTCCAACCTCCTGTCGGCCCTCTCCTCCGTCGGCACGTATGCTCATCTCTCCGGCAGCACTTCTGCTTTGGGCCACGGCTTCGTTCTCTTGAGTCCACTGCTCCCGACGAACTTCTTTCATGCGGCGGCCCGAGAACCGAGTATCGCCGCGGGTGTACTGCCGCTTAAGCTCGACGTATGTGGGGGGGCGGGGGCGACACAAGGCGACCACGAAGTTGCGCCACCAGGATCCTTGGGAGAACGGTCTGTGACGCTCCGAGCGGACGAACTTGTGACCGTGGAGGTATTCTCTTGTCGTTTCTCCGCGCGCCATGAGAAACAAGTGGTAGCCGCACAGGGCCGCCGGATAAGGGGCGGCGATGGCACCATAGATCACCATGGCAAAGGGGACCTTCCTGCTGGCAATCGCGTCGGAGAAGGGAATCTGGAGTTTGAGCAGGTGAACTAGGCTCAGCACGACGAGGTAGAGTGCTAGGAGGGTGGCAGCGGTGATGAAGACGAAGAAGTAACGGTAGTTTCGACGTCCAACGCAGTTGTTGAGCCAGACGCAGTGGTGATCTTGCGTCTCGATGCATGAGTCACACACTTTGCAGTGGTGGCAGCGTGGGGGCCGCCAGATGTTGCAAGTGCGGCAGTACTTGATCGGGACTTCTAGGTGCAGAGAGTTGTTGCCCATCGGTCGGATTAAAGCCCACGAATTCAGTGGGGGCACAGCCAAAAGGTCATCCTCAGGGTGAGGGGCAGTGTCCTGAGGATGTAGGTTTCGAGGATAGATCTGTGTCGCAGTGGGTTAGGGGTGAGAAAGCCTTGCCAGCGATCCGATCGGATGGAGCGGGTGCTTACTCCGGGGTCCGAAACCGCAGCCTTGATGAAGGACATCATGGTGAGCGCGAAAAGGTACGCGAAGGTGATTGGAAGTGCGGGCGAGACGTTGTGCCATAGAAAATCCGCACTAAAAAGGCATAACCATCAGCTAGCCGTAAGCATAAACAGGCCGGCAAGGAGACGTACGAATATCCAAAGAACAAAGCTGCCGGTAAGCTGACGAGGATTCCGGTGAGAATATTCATAGGAAAGTCTCGCGCTGTCTGCCATCGACCGCCAAAGCAAAACCGCATATTGCCGGGGAAATACTCGTGATTCTTTCCGAGGTTTGGCGGTTGCTGCTGTGCTGTCGCCGTGGATCCGTTGCTCGAATTGCCACCGCGAGAGGATGAATTCCGATTTTGGGGCATGCGTCTAACGTTCACATTCCGCACCGAATTATCTTCGCCGACGATCTGTCGAGTTTCTTCGTGGAGAGGAGAAGTCGAGTTGAGTGATGGCGCAGTGCGAAGTGTCTGCTCAACCGTGGACGACACCGAAACTTCTCTTGGGTGTTGTTCCCCAATACGCACTGAGTTGCTGCTGTGGTGGTGGACGATCGGTATATTTGTCGGGAGCTGTGGGGAAGGCGAATAGGTTGCGGGCTTCGCGAAACTTCTGATTCTGTTCTGCTCCTCCTCGAACTCTTCCGTAACTCTGCCCCTCTGTGCCTGCAGCTTCGCTGAGCTCATGGGCCGATAGAATGCCTGATTCGCAACACCAGGTGCATGTGTGCGCGAAGCAGATGAATCGGGTCTGCCTCTCGTACTCCCACCCGCAACCGACGAGGGTAGACCTCTGTTGCCGCCGGAAATGCTCGGCCAGTTCCTGTGCGTCGTGGACGTCGTGTTCGACATGGCAGTGCTCGGGCGCGTCGAAAAGGAATCCATCATGTCGGCGACCGACGTACGGGTGGTGTGCGATGGACCACCCCGGGCGGATGACCGAGGAGAAACTTGAGGAACTGCTTGCGACTGTGATTGCTGAGCTTCGGCGAGCCCCATGATGTCGGATGCGCTGTCGCTGATGTCGGTCGTCCGTGAGGAAATCACGCTGCGTGTGTTGGCGCCGTGCCGGTGACTGCGAAGGTGGTGGCCTTCATCGTGAATCGAGAGCGGGAGTCCACCTCCTGAAGAGGATGTCGGCGAGATCGGCGTCCGCACGTTTTGAGAATGACGAGGCGAAGTCATCGAGGTAGTAAGTGCCGAATGATGGCGCGAGGCATCAGGCGAGGGGCGGGGTGTTCGGATAGTTCGTAGAGCAGACAAATGTCGATCGATGAAAGGAGTTGGCGACGATGGGGAGGTGGTTTGTTTCGTTGGCGACTTCTAGATCCGTGCGACTAAAAAGAGCATATAAGCGAGGCATATTCCCTCCTCTTAGCTTCAATGCTAGATTTGACCTATCTACTACGCCACGTCTGGATACATCCATGGTATATGCGGAGTTACTGTTGTCCATGTAATACGAAACACCGACAGGAAACGAGTCTTCTCCGATCGCTGAAACCTCACATCCACAGTCACCCAATATCACTCACGGATGCGTCTCCAACCATCTCGCGGCGAACGCAAGATAGCAGTGTGATTGCCACTGACCTACTTACGTGCCGTACATGCAAGAAATGTACATCTCGAGGGTAAACTATAGTACACAGAAAGCCTTGAAGTCCCAGAATCCCAACGAATAAAAAGGGATGAAAATGACGTACAACTATGGAAAATGAAAGAAGAGCAACCCTATAGTATTCCCAGAAAACGCAAGGAAAATGGAAGAAGAAAAATGGAAGACAAGAAAACAAACAAAACAGTAAATCTCATTCTCGCCCCCAAACACTAATCGCTGCAGAAGAAACCCCGCGGGGACAAAAAAAAAAGAAAAAGAAAATCCACAGGTAAATGCACCCGATCCCATCCGTGAATGCTGGTGGGTAAAAAAAAAAAATTAGAGCCATCGTACTCATTCTGGCACAGAAGCAGCGCTCGTTCGTGTACTCATTCAGGCTGTAATGGCGGCGGCGGTGACACTCTCGGTAAGCTTGCGAGAAGTCTTTTTATTCTCCTTTGCCGCGGTTGCTTCTGCCAGCGCCTCCTCGAGGGCGGCCGCGGCAGCAGACTCACTCGTAACCGAGCGAGGAGTGCTCGGCTTCGCGATCGTCTTGTTCACCTTGTAGGTGCGAATGATCCGCGATCTCGTACGCGTCGTCCTGACTACCGGAGTCTCCGCCGCCTTCTTGGGGGGTTCGGGAACATCCAGAACTGAAACCTCGGAATCATCGTCCGAGTCGGAGGACTCAACGGCCTCAGGTTCTGCCTTGGCCGGGGGGGGCGTAGGGGGTCTTCTTGGAAACGGAGGCTTGCGCCCCTTCTTGACGGGCTGGACAACCGACGTCCGAGGCTTCTCCGTCACAGCAATCTGCTTCTTCGGTGCAACCTTCTTCGGTGCGACCTGCTTCTGCGCCGGCTTTTCTTTCTTCGCCGGAGGGATACCGACCCTATCACTACGCTTGCCCAGGACACCGCGGCAATTGTCGGATCCGCATTTGCACAGGCACTGCGTGACACCTTTAAACCACCTGCAACCTTGTCAGCGAGCTGTTTACATCATTGAATATCACTCGTGCTCACGTGAAGTTGTAATCGTAAGTGAGATCGTCTCCAGCTTCGACTCCCTTACTGCCCGCAAAGAGAGCCATTCTAGGTTGTCCACCGACAACCCTGAGGTAACCTGTTAGTCATAGGCAATGCGAAATGACCTGGGGAGCAGCTTACCACTTCTCCATTGTACAGTTGGGATCGCATGAATCTAAAAATAGACAACTCATCAATGCTGACCCTCCAGCGGATATCGCACATCAGGTGGAAACTTACGGTTCACAAAACGAGCCATGGACCCTCTGGTGGCATCCAGAATCATGTTCTGGTCAAACAACATCAAATAATAATTCTAAAGATACATTAGTCAAGTGATCGGAAGAAACATCTGCAAGGGGGGTTTACTGTGTCGTTGTTGTACACCTCCTCCAACCTGCGCTCACTCTCTTCCTGCGTGATGATCTCCCCCGAGTACTCGACAATAATCTGGTTTGGCTCGAAGGACCTCAGCGCCCGAAGGCCGTATCCGCAACTGGTAGTCTGTGCGACTTCCACGCCGACACCAAACTCCTTGCCCGATTTGACACGATCCATTAGATCGGCAAACGGCCTGTTGCTGCAATTGCGCCCGAGGTCACAATTGGAATCGGTACATTCGACCCAGGTGCATCTGTTCAAGCAGCTTTCGCTACAATCTTCGGTGCAGACACACTTAACATTGGATGATCCCTCCTTCTTCCAGATATACTTTGCGTCGCCGATCAACTGGTCTACAAAAGCGTCAGTCTCAATCGCAAACCATTGTGGTGAGGGGCAGAGGAACGGGAACTTACTATGACTCAGCTTCCTCCAGACCGGAGGAGCCGGGCATTTGACCGCGCTCGGTGCAAATACAGAGAACGGCAGCTTGAAGTCCCTGGAGGTATCCATGATGTCCTTTCCCCGAAACATTGGCAAAGGTAGGGCATTCGGCCGATGCTCCTTCTTCGCCCGTCCCTTCTTTGACGAGGGCCTCAAATTGAGACTGGCACCGTCGTTTTCCTGTCCAACGTATAGGCCCTGGCTTATCCAGACCTTCTTACGCTTTGACGGAGGCGCCGGCGCTGCACCGGCGGGCGCGGACGCCTGCTGGGAGGGCTTCTTTTCCGCCAACTTGGCAGAGGGCCCCTCCGCCTCCTCCACCTCCGACTTGGCCTTCTTGCTTGCACCCTCCTTCTCGGCGTCGGCAGTCTCGGCATCCGCGGTCTCACTCTCGCGGACCCGCTTGGCCGGCCGGGTCTTCGGAGCGACGATGGTGGTAATGGCGGCAGTGGCGTTGAGCGCGGACACTCGCGTGCTAGCTCTGCGCGGGGGTTCAATTATCGCCTCTGGCTTCTGGGTAGCCGGATTCTTCACCGTGGAGCGCAGCGCACGCGTCTTACTTGGCGGACCGTCATTCTCGGCGGGGGTCTCCGGGTCCGGAAAAGGAAGGGACTGCGCGGGAGTGGTGGAAAGGGCACGCGGGGACTTCTTTTTAGGAATCGCGACGGCGGTAATGGTAGCGGCGGTCCGGATCGAGGTCGTCGTCGTGGTCGTGAGGATGTTGCTTTTAATTCGCTGACTGCGGCGACGCGTTGTTGAGATCGCTTGCTGATCGTTCGTCGCGACCACCGTACCAGTCGTCTGCTCGTCGATCTCGGCTGCCCCCACATCAATTTTCTTCGAGGCGTGTGATCCGAGCACATTCCGCAACTTCTTGAGAGTAGTACCCTTCACAACCTCCGGAGTTGTGCGCAGGGAGCTAACGTTGTCGTCCTCGGCGGGGGAGGACGCAGTGGTGGTTGCAAGGGTGGTCGTCGAGGCCGCATCCGAGGTGGATGGTTGCAGGCCGATCGGAATACCCTCGAACGGGTTATTGAACATGGGAGGCGACGACGTAGTATGTAATGGGAGAGGAGGAGGATCCGAACAGTCCATCTGTCTGTGAGGGTGAGCACCCCTGCTCGTTAGCGGAGGCAGCGGGAAAGGGTAAAATCCGACAGCGCGCTCGTAGTTGGACGTGTGGGGCGAGAAGGGAGAGTAGGTAAAAGGCCAGTTGTTTTGTCGTGCTGAGTCGTGGGGGAATGCAAATTAAGGAGCGATGCGAGAGCGTGAAGGAGGAAGAGAGCGCGAGCAAGGGGAGACTGGGAGGCTGGTGAAAGCAACACAGCAACGCAGCAACGGTAGCAACGACAGGCAAGTGGCTTTGCAGCGCACGGAGGGATGGGGGTAGGGGTTGAGGTGGGCTGGCCGGCCAGCTGGCGCGCGGGAGAGCGTCCGGGCAAGTGGAACGAGAGCAGTGATGGTGTTTACTTACAGATGTGTGAGAACACTTCTTGTTATTCGAGGGAAGCTCCAACACAATCGGAAGAGCTGAAGGAGGCGGGAGTTAGCCGCGGCGGTGCTGGAGGAAGGAGACGAGACGATAGCTGTCGGCGCTGACGGCGAGGATGAGGGTGAGGATGATGGTGGGGATGGACGAGGAGCAAGGAGGAAGTATCTTGTCTTTGCGTGCGACTGGTAAAAAGAAAAGAAGACTTACTTGGTACTTGACCGAAGTGAGTGATCACAGGATGAAGAGCTGGGAAGCTGACTTAGCGGGGTTATGGGGGTTGAAGATAGTGGAGAGGGTAAAATGGTTGGAAGAGTCAAAGCAGGAAGATGGAGGATGAGATGAGAGAGGAAGGTAGCGGAGGCGGTTTGTGGTTGGTGGGGTCGAAGCGAGTGAGTGATGTCGGAGCGGGTATGTATGGAGGAAGAGGGGAGGAAGAGGTTTAAAAGGCAGAGTAGAGAAGAAGACGGATGAGACAAACGAATATGCAGTGTCTTCAACAGGGCTCATCGGCTCGACCTCACCGTCCACTTTAGGCCTCACACACCATAACTCTACAACGCTGTTTCGGGCTGAAAGGTGATGATTGGGGCTGCCAGCTGTGCCTGAGCATGGCCAAGTGGAAACAGCCCACCATCCGGCGTGGAGAGAGGGGATGGCACTGGAACGACAGATCCCGATTTCGCGGCGAGCCAGAGGAGAAGTTTGCAGTGCGTGAAGCGGTTGGCAAACAGTTCTGCATGTTGAGCGACGATATTCGGAGTTTGAACACCTCGAGCGAACCCGACGTCGACCACTCTTCGATCCCGATGACGCTTCAGTCACAATTCGCCGGCATTCCGGCTGATTCCCAGGTTCCCAGATCGAGCAGACCAACGTGAATGCCATCCCGGTATAGGTGGTGATGCTGTATCATCGGTCGTACGGGGAGGAGCATAAACACCACCACTCCACCCACGATCTCCTGAAACATACCGCGAGTACGGGGATCGGCCCTACGGAAGCAACGGACTTGGAAAAACGACGGCACTGGGAAAGCTGCCTAACAAGACATGAGGATCTCGTTCTCTCCTATTAATGTGACTCGACAACTTGCTGTATTTGTGGAGGAAAGTGTCGCGAAACTTCCCGGAATAGTCTGCCACACTCTACGCTTCACTCGCAGACGAGCCCGAAATTGAAGATCTGTGGTATTGCGGAACTTCGTCGTGGAGGTGGCTCCATTTCTGGGGGATCGGCGCCGTGACTCTGCCGCTGCCGCACATAGCCTACGACAACAAGATTATCCTCCCCTCCTCATGCCTGAGCAGTTCAGAAGTTTCCACCATAGGGAACCTCCCCGGGCGAACTGGATGGGGGCCCGGCCCATACCCACAATGACGCCGCACGTAGGCTTCCAACGACGGTCGCTGCCTGCGCCACGCTCTTCGCCAACCCAGAACAATCTGAACGTTTCTTTCCCACTTAATCCGGTGGATCTTCACATAATAATTCCTCATCTTATTTCCGTCACCAATGACAACCGACGAGAACCTCAGCAAAACCGAGGAACAACGGAGTTTTGTCTCTCTCGATCACGACTCCATGCGGTACACGAGAAAAATGAAGAGCTGTAAGGAGAATAATCTCTCCCTCGACAGCAACCCACACTAACTCGAGTTGAAAGTTGAAACCAATCATGATTGGCAAAGACAAACGCGAGCCTGTCTCTACTTCCAGCCAGCCAACTTTTCGACCCAGCGTTGAGAGGTCTTCGTACTCTCTATAAGCCTTTCCTATCTTTATCTAGAGTTGAGTTCGTGGAAACGATTGAAGAGTGCAATCATAACACTGGAATAATTGATATGGTAGCACGGCCCCGGCCAAATGATCGATGGCCGTCTGACGGAAGCATGCTACAGTACTGCAATACGTTAACGGGTAATGTATTCTCTTATTTGGGTTGTTTACACATAGCAAAGAGCCAAACAGTTATCCCACCTTCTGTTCATATATCATCACTCGCTGTTACTGGGTACTAGTGGGATTGCCGCAATATGGAAGTTTGTGGCCTCCATTCCCCCCTGTATGTCTCGCAAACAGTTTATGATTCTTTCCAGGGTTCCGTCTTACACCGGAAGTATGGGAGCTGATATAAAATCGGGAGCACGATGCTCCAACAGATTAGAAGTATACTGTGCTCCGAGCTTCCGTACGATACCCCTTCTTTATCCGGATGCTGCATGCGTCCCCCACACCCCCACGCCGGCCCTAAGGAACTTCCGAGTGAGTGTATATGAATCCCGCCTCCGTTGCCTCCTTTCTGAAATCTCCTCATAAACTCTCCGGTATAGAGGGCTGCGGGCGCGCCATTCGGGTCTCCAAAGGGTGTCGCTGTGGAAACAACCAGCCCTCCGCTTTCTCACTCATGACGCCCTGATCGGGATGGACTCGAGCCTGCATGATGTGCTTACTAAGCCCACGAGTGCACATCCATGAGCGAGTACGAGCCCAGTGCAGTGGCAGTGTCTCGCGGCGGCACGAGTGGCTGCTTCGAGTAGGGAACGGGCGTTGTTTTTGGGCGGCGTAGTGGCCGGTGGCACGAAATGGTGTACCTAGATAGCATCTAGAGTTGTCTCGAGCATGCCAGCTGAACTCTTTACCCCCATCTGCTACATCCCAAATCGAAGCCACGGGAGTGAACCGCAAAACCGAAGGCCCGATCAGTGCTGCTTTCCCCTCCTGCTCCCCCTCCTGGACCACAAGACGCGGCCCGTCCGCTCAATCCACAAGCTATCACTCGAAATGACCACTTCACTCATTCAGCCGCCTTTACCGCCCACGGCCGCGAAACCGCAACAGAAGACCCCGTGGGCGGAGGTGCGAAGGGAGATGGGAAGGGGACGGACCTCTTCAAGATCCGGGACTTGTTCGCGGAGGAGCGAGGACGGAGACGAGCTGGGAGAGGGGAGGAGTAAGGGATGGGGGCGATTTCATTTGTCTTTCCTTATATCTTTCAAGCGGTGACAGGCCAGGCGGGGGCAGGGGGAGTTACCACGCGCTGACCGGGATCGGGGTGGACGGCGAACGGGCCATCATCCGATAGGGTCGCACACGACCGATGACTCATCATCATCATCACTGCTCAAGTCTATCGTGGCATGGAGTGAATATTCCTCGGCTATGGAGACTGGTACGAGAGCAGATGCCTCCCCCCAGATCTCTCCCACCTGAAACGCTCTAATCATCGAGATCAAGGAAGGAAACGAAGGCATGAGCAGACGTGAAAGTCTTCCGCAAGCAGTATCGATACGGCTGCAAGTCGCGTCGGAAACGGGACTCGATACCAGTTAGCGCGAATAAGCGGCTCGCCTCGAGGTTCTACCAGCTGAAGACGAGTCAGTACCCCAAACGGACGGAGAGACGGGGGAAGCGCGGCGTCGGCTTGGCTCGTGAATGCGGTACATAAGACGAAATGCGGGACGCGCGCCGCCGGGGTGGATGAGTAAGCGTTGTTAGCGCGGGGCGACGGATTTGGAGCGTGCCACACTTCGACAACTTGTAGGTCTAGCCAAGCAATACCGCGGTTGCCGTCGTCTTGCCATGCCCTGCCCTCTTTCCTGCTGCGACCTCTGTCTTATTCTCAGTCATCCTCAGTCTTGTCCTCAGTCTTGTCCTCAGTCTTGTCCGCTGAATCGTCCTTGGACTTGCTGCACGCCGCTCGTCGCTCGAGCGCTCAGCATTCGGCTATTCGCTCGTTCGTTGCTCGCCGCCCATGCGATCGTTGCTCGCCACACGCCATTCGGCCCGTCTCCTATCCCCCATCGTTTGCTGTTGCGTCATCGCTGTTCCGGTGCATCGTCACTCTCCTGCCTAGCGTAATTTTCTTTTGTGTATTTACGATTGCTAACAACGTCTTCAGCTACTTGCTAACTTCTCTATCCAGTCTGCGGCATCTCTATAGCTTGGGCGGCACGGCGAGGGATCCGGCGAGCGGTCCGACGGGCAATCCGGCAAGCAATCCCGCGAGCGAGCCGTCGACAAGCGGAAGAAATGAGCGACACGACGGTCCAAGATCGGGGGAAAGTGTCGCCCGCCGGCTCATGCTCGAACCACGAATCCCGCAGGGAAGTGGTGGAACTGGCCACCTTCGGCAGGGTCCGGAGTGGGTCGGCATTCCTGCTCAGACTCAGGCGATGTCTGGTGCTCGAGGAAGGACCGGTTCAAGATCTGGGACCTGTTCGCGGATGAGCGGCGCACCTGGCCGAGAGAGGTGGAGGAGCAGGAGACGGGGCAGCAGTTGTCGGCGGACGGCATGGAGGGGCATTGGCGCCTCCAGCCCCCTTCGGGCCCTTTATCCCGCCCTCACACGGGACACGCACCTCGCTGTGACGGCGCTTGCTGTGGCGGTGAGTCGTATTTGACTGCGCCCGGCACTTCAGCTTGCCGTCTGGGGAAGGGGAGGCGGCAGGGCATCGGCCGAGGTGCTAGACGCGATTGCTTCCCGCTCGCTGCTCCTGCCCCCGGTGTCGTTGGTCGGAGCGGGAGGGTGCTCCCCCAGCCACAGGAGAGCCAGTCCTGTCGGTCACTAGGTAGGATTGCCTCCACTGTAGCGGGCCGCGTGCCGTCCGACACCATCCGCCGTCCACCAAACTCCACAGCCCAACCAATGTCGTACAGTAACAGCAATCCGAGGTGGGATGGCTGGTGCCGTGCCGGCGATCGTCTGCCGCAATGGACCGATGTGCCGCTCGGGCGCCCGCAGCTTCATCCCGTCGCCCAAAGGAGCCCACCCGATTGCCGTCTCCTCTCGATCTTTCCACCCGTCCATCCCATCCCTGGCCTCACCGCCTCGATCACTCCGCTCATCCATCCCGTCCATTGCAGCCCTAATCCATCGGCTTGCAGATTGCCAAGAGTATAAACCCCCCTCTCGCTCGTACACTTCTCTTCCTTCCTTCCTTCCTCCTCTATTGTTGCTGTTCTGCAGTGCCCCTGCTGCCACCGCTCGTGCGTGAAGCCATGCAGTCCACCCCACCATCACAATTTCTACTCCTCGCAATCAACGAACCCCTGCAGACCTCATTCTGCCGGCCATCCATGCCTGCCCTGTGGGCTGTGGGATTCGTCCTCTCCTCTGTCTCATACTCCCGCTTCCGGGGCTGCGGCTCCGGCGTCTCGCTCATGGCATCCTCCTCAGCGCTCTCCATCGCCACCCTTCGTCCCACATCCGTAGCCGAAAGAAAGTCCAAGATCGCTTGGCTGCAGAGCTCGTCCGCAAAGAGGTCTCGGATCTTAGGCCGGTGTTTTCCAGGTCTACTTCCTCACTTCAGCCCACAGAAGCTCCTGCTGGCGCTTCCAGTGTGGGCAGCACTTGAAGAGGTGCTCCCGTCTGAGTCCGGTATTGGCACCACCAGCATTTGGCTGTCGGCCACTCCTTCCGTCGTGCACGTTGCACCCTCTGCTCTCTCTGCAACTCTCTCGTCGCTGGTACTGCCTCATGCCCCACCTCGCTTGACCCCGCTCCCTCGCCCCCGCCTCCATCCACTCCCGGGCCTGGAGAATCGCTCCTTGCAGCGAGCACGAGCACTGTACGACCGCATCGAGCCCAGGCTGGTCTTCGGCGAGCGGGCATGCCTCCCCCACCGTTCCGCTTGTGATGACCGCCACGGCGGGCGGGTACTACACCACCATGGTCTCACTGCACGCCGGTAACCGGGTACCGCCGTGCAGCCAAAAACGATCTGTCAGGTCGCCGACAGCAGTGTAGAGCCTCGGCGCAGGCAGACGCGAGTGGGCAGTATCCCTAGCCCATCAGGACATATTATGAATCTTCGCGGAGCACGGCCTAAGCATATACTGGCGGGCGGTGCGCCTGCACATCGGTTTGCGGCCTGCTGTCTACCGTTTCTGGTGCTCGAACTGTGGTCGGTCGCACTCTCGTCTTCTCGACGTGGGTCGCTAGCTATCACTCGTCTCGCTGAGGTCAAGTGGCAGGAAGCAACGAGCCCCTTACGGCGGGCTTCCGTCCCTCATTATCCTGGGATGTGGAGCTCGCAGACGAAGTGACACCCAGACTCTCAGGAACATTTCCGGTTGGTCTTGTCATACGCAGCGTCGTTTCAGCGGCGCCGACCTTCAACATATGTAGGTATGGCGTTATTACTACCGCCTGCCTCCTACGGAGGTTGTCGGTCGTGGGAAGTATGGCCTTCTAACCTCCCGTAAACCATCGTCAAGCAACATTTGGCATGAATACTACTACGGAGCTGTGTGGACCTCACAACAGAGCGATGAAGGAATTGTGTTAGTATGGTTGGGTTCAGACCTCAGTGTGACCCTCAGTGTGATGACACACTTGTAGCATTACCACTACACAGCTATGGGGTAAAGAATTAACGTCGCACGATCCCTCACCATAACCCGACTATCTACAGAGCCACCATAAACTCCTACCATAACCACATCACACTTTTTTGTACCCTAGGAGGTGGGTGGCATGTCTTGGGTCTGGACTTCATCTATCCTCCTTTTCTCTAAGACGAGGGCCCCCTCGTCAACTGAAATCGCAGGAAACAAATCTTCCTCCGTCAGCCAATGCAACTACACCGCTCACCTCCACGGCCAAACAAAACCCCTCTCTCCCGTCTCGAGAAACATCAAATAGCAGTCCATTCTATTCCCTCTGGAGTCCACCGGCGGTTATTCTTCCTCCTCTTTGTACCAACTCCAGTTTTCTCCAAGTTATTTTCCCCCCTCTCGCCAGCTTCGCCTTTTTCTCAGTCCTACCAGCCGCCCCCAGACTTCACCGCATTTTCATTAAAAATGCCGAAACAACCGTAGAATTGCCCCAAGGTAACTTTAGAACTGTCAAAAGCAACTGTAAGTCAAGAGCAACCGTAGAGCCATCGCCAAAAGCAACCATATAGCCTTCGTCATCCGTAACCGTAGAAAGCTCGTCAATCGTAACCGTAAATCATCAAAAGCAGCCGGAGAAATGTCGAAAACCGCAACTATAGAGCTTTCAACAACCTTTTCCGCCTGTCCGCCGTATTCGGTGTCCGTAATTTCTCCAAATCTAACCACCTTCGATCTCACTGGTACTTCACTCGGTGGGGGTGTTCTGATATCTGTGCTCCTGGATTCTCGTGGATGTAAGAAACCGATCGGTGAGGCTGCTGCCATGGTGGAAATGTGGGGGGGGAGTTCTGAGACTGTCTACCTGAGGTCTGAAGGTGCGGTGGCCTGTGTGCTGCGTGCGGATGTTGCGGTCGGTGGTGAAAAAAAAACCAACGGTCCACTGGTCCGTTCTGTTCGACGCCACTCACACGTTGAGAGGATGAGTAGGGGTACGTTTCCGGTTCCCTGTGGTTAGGGATCGCACTGAGATCATCCACCTGACGCAAGGAATTGCGAGAAGACACTGGAATGGACGCCCATGCTCACTCGGCGGCTTCGCGAACCAGCTGTGGTGAAAAAAATTTCTGTTCCTCCACCTCAGCCCCTAGTTCCTCTGCCCCCACCTCCCCTGCCCTCTGAGTTCCCACGCCGATGCCTCGCTCTGGGGGTCCTCAGCCGTCCGGAATTCGTCATCCCACATATGTGGTTGGAGGAAGTCCAGTATCGCCTGGCTGCACCGCTCGTCCGGGGAGAGGCCCCGGATCTTGGGCCAATCGTTGAGCCGTGACCGAGAAGAGGTAAGTTGCGAGTTGGTTTCTGGGAGACAGATCCAGTCGAGCGCTTTGACGACAGGTTCGACGGAATTGTCTCGGGCGTCGGCTCGGGCGCTGAAGGAAGCTCGGCGTCGACTCTGTCGCTCGCCGCTTGCCCGTTTGCCTTCTTGCTCGCCCGCTCGCGTGCCCGTCGCTCGCTCACCTACTCGTCCTGTCCGCACCCTAGAGTCCCGCTGGTCCGTGTCGTTACAGCTTCCTTCAGTCGACCGATTGAGCCGACGCTCGGAAACCCAGACTAAGTTCAATGTTATCCGACTCTGTCGTCACCGGACGGCCCAGTCTCACAGATACACGGTGAGAGGAAGCCCATCATATTATGTACATATCACTGCTAATATGGAAGTCATGTCCCAGAACTGCACTAATCACGCAATTGGCACTAAGCCATCACCTCGCACCACAGAATTACACAATCGACAGTAAACCACCATCTCACAACGTTCCTCCTACTAGCCACTCCCGGTAGTCTGTATTGCACCACACCCCGCCAAACCTTGCACCCTAGGGATCAACACAACGATAGCAGCATGGGCGACATGTCCACCGTCTGGCTCTCGTTGAGTACGGTGGAGGCAGCCAGCAGACGCAGCCTCGCATGTCCGACGGCAACGGCAGCTGTGGTTATCGGGTTCGCCTTGTCCATGTCCGCTCACGCACGACATGGAAACGTACCGGCGTAGTTCTCGGAGGTTCGGTGAGCTCGTTGGACTGAGCCTTTAGTGCGAAGCGCTTCCGATCTCGTTCCGGAAGATTCGATGCGAGTCGGCGTGTCTGTAGGGACGACTGGCCATCTGTGCCAACAATCATTAGTCACAATCGTGCGGCTTTGAAGATCCAGGCTGGTTATTCTTGTTTCCGGCGAACTCATTCCATGCATGGTTTCGTGTCCTTGGTCGGCGCTGACGCGTAGGGTCGGGCCATGGTGCTGCTGCTGCGTAAGGCTCGCCTTTTGCACGCTCTTCGGCACGGCTCCACTCCGGACGAGAAGATCCCTCGTGATTGTGGTGATGCTTGAACGGTCGGTGTAGTTTGGTACTATCATAGATGTTGTCGTCTCGGGCCCTCGCGGTGTCAAGTGCTGCACATGTAGAACCGGGTAACTTATTCAACCAAACAAACCACTTGCCCTCCCCGATTGCGGGGGAATTGCAAAAAGCTGAAAGCAAGGAGTGAATTCTACACGGATCGAGGCAGCGGAAGTGTACTCTGAATACATACCGACACCACTGTGTATTCGACGACTTTAGACAACTACGAGTGAGTTTCAATGCTGCTCTAGGTGGCGCCGCCAAGCTAATTGACTCATCCATCTATTTACCACCAAACGAAAATCTGCATGGACTGCCCCTCCATAAAAGTCTGGCCATCTCCAAACTCCATCACGCCCTCGCTCCCTCCAGCCAGCTCAATTCCACCCTAGACGAGTTCATCAAAGTCACGATCACGAAATCAAAATGGTTGTCACAAAGAAGTGCGGTAAACATACCCATCCCACCGTGGCCGTCCCGCGATACTGACATCTCCCTACCCCGCCGCAGGAGTCCTCGGCTGCACTGGCTCGGTCGGCCAACGCTTCCTCCTCCTCCTCTCATCACATCCGTACTTCTCCCTGCACGCCATCGGCGCGTCCTCGCGCAGCGCTGGGAAGGCCTACAAGGACGCCGCGCGGTGGAAGCAATCGGCGGCGATGCCGGCGTCTGCGGCCAACATGGTGGTGCGGGAGTGCAAGTCCTCTGAGTTCGCTGACTGCGACATCGTCTTCTCGGGGTTGGATGCGGATGTGGCCGGCGACATCGAGGCCGAGTTCCTCGCCGCCGACTTGATCGTGTTCTCGAACGCAAAGAACTACCGCCGTGATCCCGTCACCCCGCTGATGGTGCCGCTCGTCAACACCGACCATTTCAGCATCATCCCGCACCAGCGCCGTGAGAAGGGGCTCAAGAAAGGGTTCATGGTGACCAACGCCAACTGCTCTACTACCGGCCTTGTGGTCCCGCTCAAGGCGCTGCAGGATCGCTTTGGACCGCTCGACGCCGTCGTGGTGACGACGTTGCAGGCGATCAGCGGTGGAGGCTACCCCGGCGTGCCGAGCATGGACATACTCGACAACATCGTCCCGTTCATTGGCGGCGAGGAGGAGAAGATCGAGTGGGAGACCGGCAAGATCCTGGGGAGCGTCAATGGTGAGGCGACGGCGTTTGTGCACGTGAACGAGACCAAGGTGTCGGCGCAGTGCAACCGCGTAGCCGTCATGGACGGTCACACCGAGTGCGTCTCGCTCAAGTTCGGCGGCGGAAAGAAGCCCACCGTCGAGGAGGTGAAGCGGGCGATGCGCGAGTATGTTAGCGAGAGCCAGATGCTCGGCTGCCCGAGTGCACCCAAGAAGGCCATTGACGTCAGGGAAGAGGAGGACCGCCCTCAGCCGAGACTGGATAGGGAGACCGAGGGCGGCTATGCCGTCACCGTGGGCAGGATCAGGGAGGACCCCGTTTTCGACATCAAGTTCGTCGCGCTCAGCCACAACACCATTATTGGTGCGGCCGGAAGTAGTATCCTCAACGCGGAGGTGGCGGTAGTTAAGGGGCTGTTATAGGCGGGGGCTGGTTCGTGGTTGCAAAAAAAAACAACCAGGGCTGGGGGTGGATCAAGGTCAACAAGCAATAAAATGAACTTACACGATGATTCGTTAAATTCACTCAATCGGGTCATTCGGATCACCACGTGAAGCGCTGGGTTTTCGATTTCCCGGGAATCCATTCGAATTGTTAAGGGCCCGTTTGGATAGGCTCAGGTTTAGCTAAATCTCCCAGTTTCGAGAAAAAAAACCGAGCGAATAGAATGAGGGAAAAACTGAAACTGTGCGGCTCCGGGGACGAGACAGGAACTGACCTCTGGAGGTCGGTTTCTTCACCACCACTCAGTACCGCGTTTTAACTCCAACCGTGGAATCCCATACAATTAACATTCTAGTGAAGCCTATTATCCAGACCTACGGCTGAGCATACCGGGAACTGCCAAACACTCTGTTCACCTCAAGGTTTCTGGGAACTGAAACTGGGCAGTAATCGGTCCTCCGGCGGGGAGCTGAACCTGCCTCTAAAACTGGAACTGAAAAGTGGGCTCATCCAAACGGCCCAAATGAGAAATCAAAAGTTGGATGATGGGACGAACCACCCCCACTTTTTCCCCCCATGTTCTGGTCCCTATCAGATCTCTGCCCGCCACAGATAGTAAACTTTTTCCGCAATCTAGACCTGGCTGTTCACTGCACATTCGCCCCCGAGACAAGCAGCCAGCTGTTGGCACCAGAAGTGCAGATAGTAGGATACATGTACGTGAGGGTGGACATCACAACGTGACCGGGGGTACACTTTTTCCGAATCAATACCTAATCTAAACAAATTGTAATATGGTTGGACACGGAATCAATCCATGCTTCTTTTCCATTCTTGTTTCCATTCAAATTGTATGCTACAAAAGGCCTGTTCGGTTGCGAGCTGCATTTTCAATCTAAATACCACACAAAAGTAGGAAACCCTGGGTTTCCAGGCGGTCCAATCGGGTGCTCGCCCAACTCTAGCCGGCGCCGCGCCGCCCACAAGAAAGCAATTACGATACATGAAATATAGCAGCGTGAAGAACTTCCAATAGAGCAGGGTCCTGAAAAAGACCCTAGCCGCACCCCACAACATGTTCGTACTACATAGACGCAGCGTTTCCATGCCGCCATTTAGAGTACAGAACCATCGAAACTACACTTCATCCCATTCACTCCTAGTACATCGGGTTGGAGATGGACTGTGTAAGCCACATCGTTCCTTTCGACCTTAAGTATCTACAAAAGTTGTTTCCTGTATCAATCCATTAAATGTACCTTTCATAACTTCCATCCGTTGAATATTCAGGAGTGAATTAGTGTTCTTGCTGAAATCAGTACTGACCGAGAACAGGTGGTTTCTGTGTGATTATGCCTGTCCACATGTGTTCTGTTCACCGAGAGTTTTCTCAAAGAGTCTTAGCACCCAGGAAACGCATGTACGGCTGCGGTGGCCCATATTTGGAATGGATTTGAGCCGTTGCTGGAGCCATTCGGATCAAAACTGGCCGAGAACGGGAGGATTTGTATGACCATACTTGGAAGATATCCACCCAGAAGCGAAGCTCCTACATAGGTACAGAGATCTAGTAGCCGGGGGATCCTCATACAGCTGCAATGACCTATAGGTGGGGGCAATTTAAGCCCTTGCTGGAATCATTTGGATCCCAACTGGCCGAGACCGGGTTGTTTTTGTATGAGCATTCTCGTGATATGAGCGGTATCACGAACGATCACTCGCCTTAAGTAGGATTAGTGGTGTTAATGGTTCAGTACGTATTCATATGCCGCTGAGCCGGACTTGGGCCCAGCCAGCGCTAACAAGCGGCTCACTGCGAGGTTCTGCAAGTCGAAGACGGGCCACTGCCCCACTGGCCAATACCTCGCATGGACGAAGAAGCATCCCACCGCTATCAAGTGCTGGTGGTGCCCTTGCAGGCCCGTTCACCAGCAGAAAATCTTGTGGGCAGAAGTGCGGAGACAGACAGGGAAAGGTATGGACCGGTTCAATATCCGGGACCTCTCTGCCGACGAACGGTGCAGCCAGCCGATTCTAGACTTCCTCTGCACCACGGACGTGGGAGGCTGGTGCCAGCCCCGGCTGCGGAAAACACACCAAGCGAGGCATCGGAGTGGGAACTCCGGGAGCAGAGGGAAGAGGAGAGGAGGGTGGAGGTCGAGGAGCTGGGTGCCGAGGGTGAGGACAACCGCTGTTTCTCCCACGCCCTCCTCCACGGCGTCTGCAGAAGAGGGGTAGGGGGCAGGACACGGATTCTTTTGTTCTTTCTTTTGTCTTTCCTTTGTAATTTCTCTGTTGCGTATCATATCTTCTTGGGACAGCCCTGGGCGGAGGGCAAAGGGGAGCTTGCAACGTGCCACCTGCGCGCGGACTGCGGACGGGAAAACCGGACAGTGTGTACCTCGCCCTAGGTCGCATGCGAGTATTGAATAAATAAAAGGGGGGGCACCAGAGGGTATGTCATGATGGGAGACCGACTTTTGAGACGGAACTTGGTGTGCCGTTCTCCGTACTGTGGATCGTCATCCCCGGAACTCCCATGTTCGAGCGTTCACCCGTTGCAAGAACAGCTCGAACCGGCGAGAAAATTCTTTTAGTATCTCCGAGAATCTTTTGTTCCTCTGAGAACGTGGAAGAGGAAGAGTCGTAGATTTAGCCGCGGATGCTAAGACGCTAGCGTGCTCAAACACTATCTATACATTCCGTGGTCTGTCTCGTTTCTTTCCTTTCCTCGACATGCAACTCCACCTTCAGCTGCACCGGGGTGCCCCCTCTCGCCTCCTCACAATCTCGACCACCTCACGAAAGGCGGACTCAAAGCAAAACTCCGATAGTTCCAGGTGAGACGGATAGCACAAGTTCGATTGCCCAAGATGTTGACTGCTTTCTAGCTGGAACTAGTACTAGTTACGTCTAGAGGTGGACGTTTGTTTGGATCCGCCAGTGTTTCCCTCCTGTCTCAGAGGAAACCAGAGCAGCCATGGGCAGGAAATGGTCAAAGACGCGACTACTGTAGCAGCTTCGACGATCCCGACTCACGCAGTGAATCCAACCGGGATCCTGCCGACAAAGAGGCAAAGACGATGCCGACTGGCCCACCGAGCTAGCTGCCCGTAATAAGGTATGTAAATAAACGTCGAACCCACACAAGCGAATTCTGACATATGCAACCACAGACGGTGAGATTGTTTCGAAGCTCGTGATGTGCCCGAAAGAGCATGTTGATTTCGAAAAATATCTGAGCTCTCCCGGTGAGAGCTCGCCGTCGACTGCTAGGCGTCTAGTCAAGCATCGATTGGACGATGGGGACGAGAGTGAGCCAAGGTGACGCTGCAGGAGTAGCTTGGACAGTTGCGACTCGAACGTCTGAGGCCTGAATATTCTTGTTGCGCGGCAACGAAGGCTCTGATTGCGCGGTGAGCAGTATTCTCGCTGTGTGGCTACCTAGGTTCTGGGTTCTGGCTGCGGAAAAAGGCTCTGGATGTTCTGTCTGTCGCGAGGTGAGGATTGCGTTCGCTGTACATAAGGGTGCCCTTCTGCTTGTCTTGCATGTTTCTTCACGCAACAACTTGTTATCGTTAGCCATATTCGGCCTTGATCATTAGCAACTGTTCCTGTCACCACGTCTTGTTCCACGTCTTGTTCCTTGTTGCGTGCCTGTTGGTTTGTCCTCTTGCCCGTCTATCTATGCCTCCACGTCCTTGTCCCCGTCCTCTCGTTGCTACTTGCAGCTACGCTAAGCCTCGCCGGTTACAGCCAAACCCACACAAACGAATTCTGGCGTATGCAGCCACAGTCGATGAGATTGTTTCGACGCTCGTGATGTGCCCGAAAGAGCATAATGGACTCGAAACACATCTGAGCTCTCCCGAGGGAAGCTCGCCGTCGACTGCGAGGCGACTAGTCATGCATTGACTGTCACCGCACAGACGGAGCCTGTGAACCCACCCCTCCAACGGGTGAAACCGAGCTCAGGAGGCGGGGTAGTATACGCGGGCGTGGGCCGGGGCGTCGCTAGGTGAGCAGCTTGGACAATTGCGACGCAAGCAGTGAATCCAACAAGTATCCGCAATCACCATGCCTCCGGAGGGTGGAGTCTCCAGTGCATCCAGCTCCAAGCAGTCTCCTGCCAGAGTCATGCCTCCTCACCCCCTCCGCCTCTGAGTCTTCAGCCTCCTTGACTTTCGCCACTGATTCTCTCGTCGCAAGTCTCTTCCCTCCGAGAAGGGACCTTCTGGTGGGGCCCCCCAACGAGGATGCTCTGGCCGATGGCTCTTCCGGCAAGGATTCCTCTGGACGGAGACCTGGCGAGACACCTGCTGTAGAAGGCGATGCCAGCTGGCGCACCGAGCTACATAGCTGCCGGTAAAAATGTATGTAAAGGCAGAATCTATATAGTTACTCCAACGAATTCTGACGTATGCAAGAACCGCTGATGAGATTTTTTCGAAACTCGAGTGCAGTCCAGTCCGAGGTCAGGACCGAGACGAATTAAATGGTATGTACAGTCCCAGGAAGTATAGGACTATAAGGAGGTCGTAGTCGTTCTGCTTGGTCATGTAGAAGTGCACGATACGTGTGCCTACTTGCATAAGTATGTAGGAGGGCAAGAAGGCAAGGCAAGACTCCAGCGGCTCACTGGGCAAGTAGGGCTTTCACCAGCCAACTGCAGGAAGGTCATGACAGCGTGCATCCAGTCAGTCACCATGTTTGGATGGGAGCTATGGTAGAAAGGGGACTACGTTCCAGGCACAATCGGCCGGGCGGACGAGATGCAGCTTCTGGTCAACCGCAGGCACGGGCGACGACGGGCTGCTTCTGGACAACTAACCTGGGAGCTCTCTCAATGGAATCTGGCCTCAGGGCAGCGACGACGCAGCTGGAGAATAGGCAGCGGCGGTTTGGGCTAAGATTGCTGAGCCTGCCGCAGGGAGACCAGGCGAGAGAGATAGTGGGTGCGCCGACAGAGATTGGGCGGCGACTTACAAGTGCCCTGGCCTATGCAGGACGGACGGAAACTACAGTTCTGCTAGAGGAACCAGAGACCCTTGATGCAGAGCTGTTACGAGATAAAGAAGCAGAGGCTGGAGCTGAGGCGGAGAAGACCCGATCCGGGCTCACCGTGTTTACGGACGGGTCGCGGCTGGACGATGGGGCTGCCGGGTATGCGGTGGTGTGGAAGAACGGCTCGACCTGGAAGGGCATCAAAACCCACATGGGCTACAACCAGGAGGCCTACGTTGCGGAGTGCGCCGCTCTTGCCCGCACACTGGAATCGGCATCAAAGAGAAACTCGATCCCGGAACGGGTCACCATTTTCTCGGATGCTCAAGCGGCAATCGGACGGATGGCATCGGACGGACCTGGCCCTGGACAGCAGTATGCTCTCCAGGCGCGAAAGCACATCGCCGCGCTGCGCAGGGCCAGGCCGGGTATAATCATCGAAATCTGATGGTGCCCAGCACACAAGGGAGTCGCCGGCAACGAGAAGGCCGACGAATGGGCGAAAATTGCGGCAGAGGAGCCAGACTCCCGCAGTGTGGAATGGCTGAATTACTCAGATCGGGTAGAGGTGCGCGCAGTACCTCTCCCCAGGTCTCTTGCAAACCTCAAGCGCGAAATATCTGAGAAGAAGTGGGTGGAGGCACGGCAGTGGGCTGGAGGTCGGACCTCCAAGGCGAAATACCGGATGCCGAAGAGCCAGAAGCCCGATGGCACGGTAGCAAGCAGTACCAAGAAGCTCGCTTCGCGGTTCTACCAGGTCAAGACAGGGCACTGCTTATCCGACAGTATCAATTGGACGAAGAACCGGCCCACTCCGCAATGCTGGTGGTGCCGGTACCCGACCCAGACCCGGGAGCACCTCTTCAAGGCATGCCCCGAGTGGAAGGCCCAGCAGAAGATCCTGTGGGCGGAGGTGCGGAAGGAGACTGGAAGGTGGAAGGATAGGTGGAAGATCCGGGACCTCCTTGCGGATGAGAGGTGCAGCCGGGCGGTACTAGACTTCCTCTCCTCCACGGATGTGGAAAGGTGAGTGCCGGCTGAGGAGGGAGACGCCATGAGTGAGGTGTCCGAGGCGGAGCTGCGGGAGTGGATGGAGGAGCCAGACGCCGGGGGGGACCACCACCGTTCCTACCCACGCCTGACTTCATGGCGTCTGCGGGAACGGCACAAGGGGCCGGGCGGTGCGTTTCCTTTGTTCATCCCTTTGTCTTTCACGCTCGCTTTCCGCTCCTGTGTAATAACTTTGGTGCGCGCCTCAGCTTCTTGGGACAGGCCTGGGCGGAGGGCAAAGGGGAGCTTGCAACGTGCCGCCACCGCGCGGACAGCGGACAGGAAACCGGACTGTACATAATCTCGCAATGATCTAGATAGGTCGCATGCGAGTAATGATTAAACCAAAAAAAAACTTGCCTAAGTATGTATATAGGCATGTAACTTTCGTCACCAAACTCCACCAAATGACCGACGACAAAATCACTCTCGCATCTGCAGCAACCTATTTACAAAATCTCAAGGGTTTGATTCGATAGATTTAAAAGCTACAGTGGATTTTTATTTTATTTTTAGATAGGGCTGCCATCAAATATGTACGGTTCACATGTTACGATGAGGTGGTGGCTGCCAAGCCTACAGATCGACACTGCAGCGTGCAGTACATACTTATATATGTATGTAGAGGATCCAATTCCACACACTGTAGCGTTCATCTCATTTTAACAAACCCCACAGCAACAATGAGCCAACCGGCGACACCGACAGCGCCTCCGACGCGGCCTGGCAACCGGCGGGCCTACAGCAGCGCGTTCCTCGGGCAGCTGCGCAACATCCAGGGCGAACCAGCCGCGACGGCGACGGTGGCGGCCGACGAAGTTGTCGTGACCGAGGACGGCAAGTCGATTCGAATCACGCACTCCGACACAAAGTACACGATCTCGTCGACGGCGTCGGTGGCAATTCCATCCGCGCACGGTGGCGACGGCAGCAACGCGATCGTCGCCACGCTCTTCCACAATTCCAGAGCGGCAGCAGCTCCCGGGTGCGGCGACGGCGGCGGCGACGGTGCGGATGGTTACATCTCCGATCTCGCCATCTTCGAGTTCGTCCACACGCTCAACTCGTTGATGGTGCCGTACCAGAAGTCACACGCGTACCACCGCGCACTCGACGGCGCGCCGACGGCGCCGAAGGTGGTCGAGCTCGCGTTCTCGCTGCCGGGCATGCTGGACCTGGCCGATCTCCGGCGCCACGAGGATGTGTGGGCGTTCGAGAACAAGTGGGGCATCGAGGTGGTGCTGCAGCGTAACGACGTCTTCCGCCGCCACAAGCGGCTCGTCGTCTTCGACATGGACTCCACCCTGATCCAGCAGGAGGTCATCGACGAGATCGCCCGCTTCGTCGGCAAGGAACACCTCGTCAGCTCCATCACCAAGCGCTCCATGAACGGCGAGATCGACTTCACCCAGTCCCTCCGCCAGCGCTGCGCCCTCCTCGCAGGCGTCCCCGCCACCGTCTTCGAACAGCTCAAGCCCGTCATCACGCTAGCCCCCGGCGCGCGCGAGCTCTGCCGCGCGCTCAAGTCCCTCGGATACAAGCTGGCCGTCCTGAGCGGCGGCTTCCTGCCGCTCGTCAACTACATCAAGGACGAACTTGGGCTGGACTACGCCTACGCAAATCAGGCACGTACACCGCTTCCCCCGCTCCCTCCCTCACACTCCATCGGACTAACCTGGAACAGCTCGCCGTCTCGGACGACGGATCGCACCTCACCGGTGAGCTCACTGGCGAAATCATCCACGCCGAGCGGAAAGCGGAGCTTCTGCAGCGGCTCGCCCGTGAGAACGGCATTCCCCTGCACCAGGTAACCTCCCCCCTCCTTTCGTCAACCCCCGACTAACGCACCCGGACGTAGACCATGGCAATAGGCGACGGCGCGAACGACCTCAAGATGATGGAAGTGGCCGGACTAGGGATCGCGTTCAACGCGAAGCCGATGGTGCAGTTGGAGGCGCCGAGCCATCTCAACTTGGCGTCGCTGCAGGACGTGCTGTACATTCTGGGTCTGAGCAAGGAGGAGCAGGCGCAGCTGCTGTAGACTGGGCAGGGAGAAGGCAGGGACGGTCTAGGCGTTTGCGGATACGCGGTTGTTTTGAATGACCAGATAATACGCCTTTTCTCACTCGTCTGGAAATTAAAAATAGATGTTTTTCGTTTTTTCTTTACTGATCTATATATCCGTGAACTAGACAATCGTTAGGACATCGATACTCTACAAACGCCGTAACCCCTCCTCCCCCTTCCTTCTCACTCCAACGGGCGAGGGAGGCACTTTCGTCCTCTGCATCTTTTCAAGAGAGAATTCTAGAAGAAAGAAGAAAAACCAATGCCTACTCGAACCTCCCCATCATGTTCTTCCTCACCGTCCAAAGCCGTAGTCTCTTGCCGTACATGTACAGAGGGATCGTAAACAGTAAGCATCCCATCTGGATCGCGCCCAGGGCGACAAAGACCTTCCTAGAGCCGTCGGCTTCGAGCCAGTGGTTGAAGAAGAGGGAGAAGACGAAGCCGTGGAGGACGTCTACATTTTGCACTTGCGTCAGTACATACGAAGGAATAGCGGGGGTTGGGATTGGGGGAGGGGGAGGGAGCCGACTCTTGGAGAAATTCAACGTCACCAGCGCCTCGCCCGCATATTGTCTGTAGCTATCGACGCAGAACGTGATCGCCGTGGTGCTGCCGAGTGAGCATCCGAAGCTGATGATGCCGAAGAACACGGTGGGCACGATCCAGCTGTTCTGCTCCTCGGCGGACCATCCGAATCCCATGAGTCCGATCGCGGTGGACACGGCAACGGGGATGCCCATGACGAGACGGAACTCGGGCTCGTAGATGCCGTTGTTGCGCCGACTCATGGCGCGAACCACGAGGTCCGAGAGCTTGCCGGCGACGGCGGTGCCGATCACGCCGCCGATGAACGGCGAGAGGTAGACCAGGCCCGTGCCGAGACGGCTGAAGTTGTACGGCTGGCGCTGGTAGATCTCGGCGACGGACTCGGAGAGGACGATGAGCCAGCCGACGGAGAGCGAGTAGACCACGGTGCTCCAGAGCACGGCGGGATACGCGAAGAGGACGAACGGACGGAACGCAGTCCGGAACCAGCCGACTTTCTGCTGGCGACCCTTGTAGAGCGCGAGAGAGGAGCGGAAGGACGCGGGGCGCACGCTGTCGGGCTTTTCAAGCTGTGTCAGCGCTTCCTCGCCCGTCGCCTCCCCGGTGGCGGGCCGGCGGCCGGCCGGATCGGCGCGGTGATCGCCGGGGCTCCGGCCGTCGACGATCGTGGACGCCGTGGACGGGGAAGACGCGGGCGCCGACTCGCTGCGGTTGGCGGCCTGGAGCTCTGCCTCCGGCCTGCTCCCGGACGATGCTCCCGCCAAGAGGCCTCGCCTGTCCCAGAAAGTCTCCGGGACGAAGAGGAACAGCAGGCCCAGGTTGAGTCCGACGATGACAGCGACGATCCAGAATACCCACCGCCAGCCCATCGTTTGGATGATGGCCGCACTGACCAAGGGCACCAGGTTCTTGCCGCCGAGGAGCAGCAGCGTGTAGATTCCTATCCTGTACGCCCTCTCGTGGAGGAAGAAGAGCTCGGCGATTGTAGCCGACGGCATTGACTCGCAGGGCTGCAGTCGATCCCTCCCCGTCAGCCGGTTGCCTCCTGAATCCATCAAACACGACTCACCGCGACACCGAGGCCCATGACGATCCTCGCAACGAGCAGCGACGGATAGGACGCGGACGACGCGGCCCACACCGACGACGCGAGGAAGAGAACCGCGCCGGCCAGGTACACGGGCCGCTTACCGAAGATGAGCGCCGTGGGACTGGACAAGATGCATCCGACTCCGAGGCCGAGCATGTAGAGACCTTTGTGCGGCCGACGGATCAGCGCTTGTTTGCGCACCGGCCCGAGAAACAGTCCTCATCACGCGGGCGGCAGCACGACGCGGCCGAGGCGGAGCGGCCACCACACGGAACACAGCTGGGACTCACCGGTGGTCAGGGCGACGCGGGGGATCGAGACGCCGAAAGTTTCGGCGACATCCTTGAATCCGGCGGCCAGCACGGGCGTCTGTCCGCCGCCGAGCAGACAGTGCCAGCCGAGACTGGCAAGCGCGCAGGCGCGCCGCCAGTCGGGCCAGTTCAGCGGATCGTTCGGGTCGTCGTCCGGCTGGGGCTCGAGGATGATGCCGTGCGTCGTGCACTTCCGCTCGGAGCCGCGCGACTCCTGCGCGGCGCTCGACAGCAGCCGGACGGTTCCTGGTGCGGCGCTGGTCAGCCAGGCCACGACAGCCAGCAGCGGGGAGGGGACGGCGGGGGAGAAGACGGACCGGGGACGTCGTCGGAGCTCGCGTTGAGGACGCCCAGCGAGTGGCCGGAGAACTCCATGGCGCCGGACGGATGGCGGTGCGGAAGGGATCGTCGGAGGGAGGGCAAAGGGGAGAAGCGCAGGGAGCTGCAGGCCGAACGCAGGTGCACCCTCAGTCTGCGCAGCGAGGGCGGCGGCGAGGGTAGTTAACGACATCCTGTTGGGAGTGCACTCGATACGCTGGCTGTGGTAAGCACATCGCGCCATCCCATCCTGGAGACCGACCTAAGGAGCCTGGCCGCGTCGCGCGTGACGGCTGCGGATCAGGCGCATCCCCGGAGCAAGGGTCCCGCATGCGCCGAGCTCGCCATGCGACTGGAGCGGGCGCGGCGGGGCGACGGGACGCGACTGCGGAGTGGGGGACCTCAGCGCACAGGAATGGCCACGCTGTCCGGCGACGCAGCGGCGGAGATCTGCACACAGATTCGATGGGCATGCATGGCGGGCAGGCGCGCTGTCTGCAGATATATCTATCCAGTCGCAGCAGCGGCCGCCTCCGCTGCGACGTCACCCTGCGCGCGTGCCCTGCAAGCCGCGATGAAATGCCAGATGCGCATGTACGTATCTGCTCTACATGTCTGTGGGCTGTTCGGCGGCAGTCCGACCCGGCTTGCGCAATCGAGCGGCGCGCACACGCAGCCGGCGGGCTGTCCCTCCATTGCCTGCTCGGACTTGTGTCTGCCCAGCAATAGGTAGCACACTGCGCAGCACGCAACGGAACGCACACTGCGGACAGGAAAACTGGGCAAAATGTACGCCGCCATGATCTAGATAGGTCGTATGCGAGTATGATTAAACAAAAAAAAAAGCAACGGAACGCACAGCAAACAGCTCCGGTGGCATCGGCGATGGGAGTCGGTTGACGGTGGTGATCTAGAACGAACCCCTCCCACGCCGCCGAATCGCGGATGCACTGGTTTCGGGCCGTCGAACATGGTTAACCTCCATATCTAGATACCGCGGACTCCGCACCTTCGCCAGCTGCCCGCGCAGGGACAGAAACCAGTCTCCAAAGAAGCCCACCGGTCGGCTGACGCCCTGTTTGCAGGATTTTTGTGCGAACAAGAAAGAAAAGGCAATCAAAAAGTCCCGCAGGTTTGATATTGCTCGTGGTATTATGCCGATTCCACTGGGCTACTGATTCCGCGCCATCCCGCAACGCGACACGTCCACATGAGGTGAGGAAGCGGAGCACACAAAAAGCAACGCTGCGAGCGACCAAGACGGACTACCCCCCGCAGAGGTGCAGCTCGTGGCTCGGTCGGATCTGCATTGCGAATCATATGTACGCTGAAGCGGGGGAGTCAAGAAGAAGGAGCGACCGGCAATGGGGGTTTGCATGGGTCAGGTGTTCTTTCCGGTGCATTCACGTGATAGAACGGGTGTTTGTCGGATTTCGCTGACCGCTGTCAATCAAGCTGTTATCAGTGTCTTTTAGCCTTTGCCTTTAGTCTATCAGCACGACAACGCACGGTGAAGCCTACGAACGCCGACTCCGTCTTTCTCCGCAAGATTCCTGTGCATCAATCAAAACGACGAACTGGCTTCGCACGGAGCAGAATACACTGCCCGAGATGGGCAGCCAGTCACTTGCCTCTGGCAGCGGAGAGGACACGACATCGGAAAGGATGACTGTGGACATCTCGCCGCTCTCGATCAGGTACATACCGTATTGTCTCGGAGAAGAATCCTCTTCTTGAAAGTGGTTAGCGCTGCAATTAGCGGCCTTGGCGCCGGTCTTGGCAGCCTTAGCGCGTAGTAGAGCGCTTGGCGCTTAGTCAATATCAAGACTCACTAGATAGCGCAAAACCCCGTGATCCACACCACGACTTCAGTATCTATCGCTGATACTATGTAGGGAACAACTTTGCAACCACATCTGCCTGCGTACTCCATCTTACCTACTTCTTCTGGCTTGACTTACTGGTTCAACAGGAAATCTTCCCTTGCTTGCGTACGCCCAGCCTGGCGAGAGCACGCCTCAGCAGCCTCTCGGCATTCTCTGCGGGCACGGCGGACGCGTTCCCAGTGGGCTCTGCGGGTGCACTCTCGACGGCCTCGGCGGGCGCACTCTCGGCGGGCTGGGCGGGCGCGTTCTCAGCGGGTTCGGCGGGAACGCTCTCCGCAGGGGGGGCGGGAAGACTGGGCAAACTGTGACGTTGGATACCAGTAGACCTGCATCACGGCCTCAAGCTTAGGTCGACCTCCGCGAGATCGTGTCTCTTCTAGGAAGACTTCGTCAAAAGTACCAATGTTTTTTTCTCCACCGCCATCTGTGCAAATATCGCGCATGCTTTAGTTTGTAACGCTCGTACACCCCACCAGCCCTCGGAGCTCGTAGACCGCCTATGCCGCCATCTATCCTGCCATATCCATATAGCAAGACCCCCCAATTCGAATGCTGTCGTAAACGCTCGTTTCTTCCGGGTGAGATTGGTATCCGGAGAAGGTAACTTGCGCGAGAGGTCTGCGGTTGCCTGTCTTCTTGGACCGGGTTTCGATTTCGGTATCGGGGCAATAGGTGGACGGATAACTAGGTTACCGTCTTCGTCTAAAGTATTGCTGGTACGTTTTTGAACTTTAGATAAAAGAACGAGGGCTGCGAATTGCAGTACACCCGATTGTATCTGGTGTGTTTAGCATAGTAAAATTATCTCCAGCGTTCTCCATTATTGCCTCTGTGATTCCTGTTGACTTGATCTTTGTTGGGGTTTTGTGAGGGTCTCACGATGCTGCTCAGCTCAGTGGGCTCTAGTACATTGAGTACACGGCCATTCATTTCCCAAGCTCCTAATTAGGCGACGGTCTATCTATCTATGAAGTTACTCTACTCTAACTAACCCCAAGCGTACTAGCGCGCGTCACACAGCGCCAAACTCCTTTTCAAAAAGAGGACGGTACTATGTGTATTTATGCTTATCGCCGAGGCAAATTCAAAATGCTGCGAACGTGGGGGGTAGTTGGCTGAATATCTTTCTGACGTATCGGCAAAGCTTATACTCACAGGCGAAGGAATTGAAGCTCAGGCTGGCGGCATCTAGGCTCGAGCCACCCGAGGCGGAGACTTGCAGGTGAAACCCTCAGAGACGCACCTGCGGGGATGCTCTGCGGATTCCCTCACACACATCTCAGTTTTTTTTTTTTTTTTTTTTGGGGGGGGGGGGGGGGGGGTTGGGGGGGGTGTTTAAT
>Ga0307508_10000336_pt1 | contig 56877 bp, 70 predicted proteins | sample 9_EM_MG_FD_203089 | JGI IMG/M metagenome (GOLD analysis project Ga0307508, IMG submission 203089) | Populus trichocarpa ectomycorrhiza microbial communities from riparian zone in the Pacific Northwest, United States - 9_EM | ecosystem: Host-associated > Plants > Roots > Unclassified | place... | reverse complement strand
CCCCCGGTCTCATATCCGGACACCCCCCTGGTCACCCAAGGAGAAATATTTATTACTATTGTATATGCTATTGTAATGTACAAAATTTCCGAGTCACCCGTGATTTGACTTGATTTAACTCGGAGCCATGGGAAACAAATCATCCGAGTCCGATTCATGCTTCCCACGAGTGATTTTCCCGAGTCACTCATAAAAAATCGGACTCGTGGACAGGCTTGACTCTCAAACAATTGCTCATCTCCTGGGTATATTAACCCTCGTGCATTCGACGCCAGGACTGCCCGGAATATTGCTCGTACTAGCGTATACGAGTCCAACCTCTAGTTTCCTCCCGAGACCAGGGAAATTAGTATTTTAAGGTATACGCTAAGTACTGAATTTACATCCAAATCCCTACGTTCTACGCGAGCTATCCTAAGTTTGCGTACCGCGAGCGCGAGTCGTTCTCCTCTCCCTCACCGGTCCAAGTCTTGGACCGGGACCAGACCTATAGTTTGGTCCTGGTCCGGTCTTTGGCATTCAGCCTAATTTAAGGACTGCTAGCGGTCTGGTCTTGAGCTGTTGGGGTCAGGACCGGACCAAGACCGGACTTCGGCAACCCTAGGATAGCGCTCCTGACGGTGCCACCCTCACGTGACCACTGTTGATGTTTGCCCTGCGCCAACTGCGTGTATCTGAAGTAACAAAGACACACCCCGCCACCCAATGGTGATTTAATTGTACTGAGGGACTGTTCGTTTCAAGCAGAACACCTTTGCCCAGTCGCCTCAGTCATTTTCGATAAACTGGCCACCTCTTTCTCGACTTGCATGTAAATGACTGTACGGAAACCCCCCGACGCATCAACATATTGGCGGAATCCATGTCGCACCTGACGACGGCCCCCTACTCACTTAACATCCCCGACGGCCTCAACAGATTATTCTTCAATATCACACTCTCAAGGGCTTGGGGGTCGTATATAAGACACGTACTAGTTCGAATAACCACTACATTGTGTGGACCATCTTGCGATAGTTCTTCCGCTATCCTCAGATGTGATTCCCTTTTAGATTCGGGATAATTTCTTGTCTACCACAATAATTAATGAGGCTCGAGGAATACACCCAGTCAGCAGAGAAAATGAGCGCGTCAACACTAATCTAATCGGGGTCAGAACGTGACAATTGTATGCAGGAATCCAGCCGCTCGGACGGTCTTGGGGATTACATTTACGCTATTCGGGAGATACGGACCTCGACAGGATCTTCACTCTAAAACGCACTTCACTCGGGGCTAATTCAAAGGGTGTATGAGGATGGGGTCCGCTTGGGTGAAACAGATGATAGTTGGAAAGGAGTGGATAAAAGAACGAGGGATAGGTAGGATGGATTGATAAGGGGTTGGTTGCGCACAGCGCAGAATATTCCTCCTTGATAGAACGACGTTGCCTGCAAGTTTTTGAGAGGTATCAAACTTTTCAGCCTTCGAATTTCTGAATAAGAGTGGAACCAACTGATTAGCTGGCGGATGCATGAGGAGAAGATATCCGTACCCCGGTGACGGTGGCTTTCCCCAGAGCTTCGACCACAGCAAAGTACGCAGGTTTAGGTTTCTTATTCGAATCGAGAAGAAGAGCTTCGCCATATCCCGGAAAGGCACTTGGGACCCTAATATATGGGGGGGGCAACGCCTACTTGTGAGCACCAAAGCACGTTGATTGACAGTGTGATAATGTGGAGCGCACCAGCTGTAGTCATCCGAGGTATCCCAAGTAGTGATACCAATGCATTGCTCCACAGCGAGACACGAAGCGACAACATAAGCGTAGTTTTCGGCTTGTTGGGAGAGGAGTTCACTAGTGCTCGGCAACTGGATGCGGATGTCAAGCTCCGTGATCGCAAGTTCTAAGCCCAAATCAGCAAAGCGCCGGAAGTTAGCTACGATGGTACGAGAAAACCCGTTGAGGATGAGGTGCGATTCAAAACCGACGCCGTCGATAGGTGCGGCTTGTTTCTGCAAAGCGGTCACTAATTTGTACAGAGCATCGCTCTTTTGGCCAGTGGTTTCAATATTGTAATCTAAAAAAATGTGAGAGGTCAGAGACGGATCTTCAGCAACTGTTGCTGCGCATCGTCACCATTGATATACAACTTTGCGTTAGGGTCAGCGGCGCGTGCAAAGCCGAGTGCAAGGGGTATGTAACGAGGTCCGATCGTCTTGTACCACACGTTGTCTCTATATGTACCTTCCATGCAACGAAGCTGAAGGAGTTGAGAGGACACACAACACGAAGAAGTCTCACCATCATCATTGAGAGGTTCGTTGATGACATCCCAAGACCGGACCTTGCCCTTGTAACGCCTCACTTGTGTATTGATGTGAGTTTGCAGAATGGAAATCAGCGTATGTTTGTCGAATCCACCGGCCGACACCCAACTGAACCACATCCGCAGTCAGCCCCAGAGACCACGCAATGGGTTGAATGTGTGTGCGACAGACCTGGGGAGCTGCTGGTACCAAACTATGTCGTCGATGGACGTCAACAGCATCGCATGTGTGCTCTGCGGTGAGCACTCACCGAGGGTATGGCCACGTACGCATTGCGAGTGATTGCGCGCCCAATTAACTTCAAAATCGCCATGCACAAATGAGAATAAACCCCGCGAGGGCTCTGTCGTATCCATCTTCAAAGCATTGCCTAGATGCATCAAAGGTTTGTCAAATACCGAGGCGGGCCTGTAATCACGCGCTCCACGGTACCAGGAGTATTGCATCCAAATTCGGATCGGCTGCGCTACCCATATCTCAATCCTACAAGCTCCTTCGCAGTAAGATGAAAATTACTAACTTTCCGGACAGTGCGAGATAAGAATCATCCGAAATGGACCATAACTTGTCCGTAGCTGTGCCGAAGTAACGACCAGTCTTGAGGGCAAGTTGGTGAAGACCCTTAAGTCCCGCGGTCGGGGTTGGGTATGGAGAGGACGTTGTCGTCCTCGGCCCACCAGTAGGTGTAGATGTGGGTTGACCTGAAGGGCGCACGTTGATACATTCTGGTGTTCACGCTTTGGAACATCGCACATCTTACATTGTGAGTACCCTGCCGCATGAAGAGATGGCTCAGATAACTGGCTATGGAACGCAGAACAGAGAGCTCACATTGGTTCAGGGCCTGACAAGTAGAGCCTGCGTCACAGAGGATGCTCCCACTGTAGCCGCTACCCTGATACAGACGACAAGTTCAGCATATAATATTAATTATCCGTTCACGTCGAGAACGTACGCCGCCTGAGTTTTCTGTCAGATTCGATGAGTTAGCTGGTACGAACAGATCATGCACTTACATTGACCCCAGACAGCCACCGCTTTGGCAGCGGGTGTAAGGAGAGCTGCAATTGCCACGCCGGAACGAAACATCAATCAAAGGAGTGGAGGTTATTCGTGGATTTCACGCTATCCGCTGTCTATAAAAGAGCAACAGAATCGGCGAGACCGCACCGGTTGCCTCGGCGTTGCCTCAGATGGGGGTTGGCAGGGAATTACATTGCGTATTGTCCTCAGTAGCCAGAAGTAACGGACCCAAAGCCCTTCAAAAAGACAGTGAATGAGACATTTTGAAAATATTCCATCCGCATGGCAGCCGGAAAAGCATCAGTATCAGTACTAGTTTAACTGCTGCTTCAAGACATTTCCAGGTTCCTGCCAATATTATCCAGTCGCGTCACTGATAACGGGGTACGCAGCAGGCGCGCCAGTTTCCATAAGAACCTCCTTGGGTCATCGGTCGCATCAAAGGAAATGGAATCCGATATAAAGCCGTGTTCATGATTCGTGGGGGAAACAACGCCCGCGCGTGACCACAAGTTGAAGTCGCATCGTTTCTCCCATATAGCCGATGGCTGCGGCGGTCAGTTGATCATGAGTGTTTCACTGCGTTTGCAATGCAAAGTCTGTATATCCTCGGCAACCTCCAAGGTTGACCTCAGGTACTTACCATTCAATTGAACTTCAACTGCGTGACAAGGTGCCGGTAAGGCCGGCGCGCTTCCATCCCGGAGCCCACACAATCGCAACGTTGGCACCTCAACTCGCATCTTGCAAGCTCGATTTACATGGCTTCGAAGAAGGTGAAGTATATCACTGTAGAGGAAGTAGAGAAGGTAATTCCGAATCATTGCGAACCAACTGTTTGCAGCTTGCTGACATGCGGCTACTTCACCAACCCAACCACTGTCTTGACGTTTTCGACGACCATGACATAGCATAATAGAGAGGGAGATCTTTGGATTATCGTCGACGCCAAGGTGTACGACCTCAGCAAATTCGCCGACTTGCACCCTGGAGGCAAGAGCGTGCTGCTCTCAGACGACGTCCGTGCGTATACCACGCTCATTTTTTCCTCCTTGCTGTACAACGAACGATGGCCAGTACTTATGCTTGGTCTCACGATTCAGGGGGTCAGGATGCTACCGACTTGTTCTACTCGTTACACAAGGGTGAAGTCCTACTGCGGCCACAATACCAGCGACTTCAGATTGGTGTGGTTCCTGGACAGGAGGAACGGTTCAAGCCCCTCCCACTGGGATCGTTAAGCCCGGTCCCGTATGGCGGTACGTTGCGACCGAATGCATTTGCGGTGGAACTAAATGCTTTTCTGTCGCCCAGAACCTCAATGGCTAACTAAAGGATATTCGTCTCCATATTACTCGGAAGTATGTTTACACGTATCTACCAGAGAACCATGACTGAGCAAGATGCGATAGAGCCACAGGAGGTTGCAGCGTGAATTCAGGAAGTTCTGTGAGGAGGTTCGTTCCGCTCGCCTGTGATCAGTAGAGACAGCGAGCACCATTTTGATCGCCAGATTAGATCATTTTTCCAGAGGCAAGACGGTGCGAGGCGAGCGGCAAGCGATTCTCCGACGACTTTGCGCAGAAAGTCGCGTGCGTGATTCAAATCGTTTCCCTCTTCCGCTTTCCCTAGGCCTAACAGAGGCTGTTTCGAAATAACAATAGCCAGATCAGTTACATGGCTATGCGCGTTGGCCCCGGGAAACACCTTCAAGGCCGTAAACTACTCCATGGCACTGTGTCTCCGGAGGAGTTTGACTACTTCCATGAACTGATACTTGCCCAGGAAGCTGCCCGCCACGGGCAACGCGGCTTCGCAGATGGATTCCTCGCAGGAATGATCATCGGACTCCCGACTATTCTTAACTTTGGCTCTCGAACATGTAAGGAGCTTGTTGTAGAGGATGTGCTGGACGGGAAGAAGTTTTTGTCGCTGGCCGTTAGTGAAGCGGCTGCAGGCAGTGATGTCGCTGGACTGCGGTGTAAAGCAGTCCTTAGCGATGACAAGAAACATTGGATCGTGACTGGCACCAAGAAGTGGATCACCAATGGCCACTACTCTGATTTCTTTGCTGTGTGTAGTCGCTAATTGGCCGAAGCTCGCCACGTTGATTTTTAATCCTCATAGACTGCATGCAGAACTGGAAAGGGCCTCACCATGATTCTCATTCCGCGCGGCGAAGGGGTCGCCACCAAACCGATCAAAACAGCGTATTCCTCGACGGCAGGCACAGCTTTTGTTACCTTTGACCAGGTCCGCGTCCCCGTAGAATATACATTGGGTGAGGTAGACAAGGGTCTCAAGGTCATCTTGAGCAATTTCAACCACGAACGATGGATGATGGTATGCCAGAATGTGCAATTCCAGCGGAATATTGTAGACGAGACGCTCAGGTGCGTCCAGAACGGTTGATTCGTGACGGATCGCCTGTCTGACCAGGCGTTCGAACGCGCAGATGGACGCACCAACGCATCGTGTTCGGGAAACCGCTCATTGAACAAGCCGTTGTCCGAAGCAAGTAAGATAATAATCGTAAAGACATCTCTGCGAGGAGCTGATTCATTCCTAGACTTGCGCAGATGATCTCTCGTGTTGAGAGTTGCCAAACATGGTTGGAGCATATCAGTGAGTCTCTGTTTCTTGGATCACTTCGCTAGATGCTCAAATCCCTTACCTGCTCAGCATATCAGATGTGCAACATGGTTGGTGAATCTCCCGTGGCAATGACGAACCTGCTGACTGGCCATCATCTTGGATGCTGCAGAACTACGCCCAGCAGTCTCAATACCTAGCCGGGTATGTTGAATCAACCATGTTGCGTCATGACATCCTGGATTTCCTGACACGCAATTGCAGGCCGATTGGCCTCCTCAAAGCATTCTGTACGAGAGCAGCCCAAGATACAGCCAAAGACGCAACTCAGGTACTGTCCTTTCCCCACTCGCCCCTTTATCTAAGGTCGCTTACCTTGTAACGCCGCCTGTCCAGATCTTTGGTGGCCGCGCTGTAAGAGCCTTGGTTCTCAGGGCTTCCGGGTGGCTGATCATCTGTACCTGCGTAGATCACCCAGACTGGTATGGGCAGCTCCGTTGAGCTTTACCACCGTACTGTCGGGTTTGATGCGGTTCTCGGAGGCGGTACGTTGAACCGATTAAAAGCCCCTGCATTGCAAGATCCCCTAACGAAAAGTGCTATCACCAGCGGAAGACGTTTTGGCGGACCTTGGCGTCAAACAGGCACAAAAGTACATGCCCAAGAACGTCAGGCTCTAGTCCTCCCAGGCTCCGATGCGCGGAAATGGGGCTAGACTGTAATGCGACGCGTCTATGACTGTCTCTGCACACGGGGAACGGGACGTGAGATTATTGTCAGAGGCATATACTTTTATTACACAACCTCCGGATCTGCTGTTTCTTCCTTCCTTCTGTACCACCTCGCTGCCGCCGCCTGTATTTTCTGAATAACGAGAGATTTTTGTGCACCGTATTATACCGGTCCATCAGTATGATTCGGGCGGTGAACCGTCGTCATGAGCCTCCGTCTCCTCTACTACCACCCCGCGTTGTTGCCACAGCCATTCCAGTGGACGGCCCATTCACCGACGCCATGTCATTTCTTGTACGAGCCAAACCGATAACGCCTCGACCACACTTTAAAGTGAGATTCGAAACTTTGACCAGCCTCATCAAATGAGTGTTGCACGACATTGACATGCGGTTCGCTCTTTCGTCTCCCACTGCGTTCATTACAGATCGACTGTCCTATACGCTTTGTGATACCGTACGACGTCTGGGTAGCACTATTTGCGTGGCTCGACTTTGCTACGTTGCAATCATTCAGTTTAGTTTGTCGGGACTTCAAGCATGAAGCCGATAAGTACCTATGGCGGGCATGCACGCTACACGCTCCGTCACGACCTCATGGCGATGAATATTGGACTCGAAAGCGCCTCGAGGAGGGCTGCCGTATCCTGCTGCGTGACGGTCGCGCCGGTCGGCTGCGTGAATTGTCTATCGACATCGAGGCATCACTTGGCATCGAAGGCGACTCCGAAGTAACGCGGATCATCGCCCTAATCACGGACGTCCTCCATAATGCACGAAAGCTACGTTCTCTGAGGATTAAATCAATACTTCACCGCGCACGCGTCGCTACTGCACTGTCCAATCTTCATCCGCAACAACACGTCCCTTCGTCTGACAGCAGTGGCTACCCCTTTCGACTTGAACGATTCGCAACAGACCTATTCTGTGACCATAATTTGTATGGATTCTGGTCCTCTCAATCGGCGTCGCTTAAGCATGTAGAACTCCTGACACTGGCAGGCGATGCGCGTCATCCACTAAGTCTTCCTTATCCACTTCCTGCCCTTACCACGGCTCATATCACAGTTGCGCGTCAAACTGCCATTTTGCGATCAAGCCCCGTGCGGGCTGTCGATCTTGCCATATGGGAGGGGGAGTGCGCTTTGGTCAAGGAGAATATCTGTGCCGTCGCACCAGCCACGATTGACTTATTACTATCTGACACCTCCGTCGCGCTTCCAAAGAGCGCATTGAACGTTAACGCTTCATGTTCGTGTTCCGCGACGCGGGGACGGGACCGGTCATCTTCAGGGCTTTCATCGTCCTTCCCTGCAGGCGCAGGCGGGAACACATTCTGGCGTGCAAGTTCATCGCCCCCACATTCCCGCACAAGGCGTCGACGTACCCTCCGACGCACTCCAGATGGGGAGCCGATACCAGGTCCTGGTATCCTCGACCTCCGGCTCACATTATTTGATACCCTCATCACATCACACGCCTATACGGACCTTATTGCGCATTTGCCTCACTTGCGCGCGCTCAGACTTACGCATGGAGATATGGCATCCTTAGAGCACCGGCGCGAGGCTCTCGAGGTGCTTGCTGGCTTACAAGATCTCGAGACTTTTGAGTGGGCAGGAGGATGTCCCGCTGCTCAGGCTGACGTATTTGCCGTCACGAGTAAGCGATGCAAAAGCCTTCGCGAGATTGTGTTCCGTTGGGGGAATGGCAATTACTTTGAACGACGCTTCGAGAGAGAGAGCGAAGACGCTGGATGGGGCATCGTTCAATCTTGAAAAGTGGATTCTTCATTCGTATACCTGTGGGGACACCCCCACTAGGGGGGGATCTGGATAGTACTGTTCAATGTTGCGGACGGGTATTTTCTTGGGCGCTGTTCTTACTACTACTACCGCTTCCGAATACGTTTTACTTCGCAATGACACACCTCTGGTCATCGTTCTTTTTCCGCCCATAGATTTGCAGTTGGTACTAGTTGTCGAGTTAAACCCCTACGTTTATTACGAAGTTCACGATGAATTCAGCAATGCTGGCTAATATTATCACAGCGAGAACACGATAAAGCCCACTAGCGCATCATCACCCTTGTCTTCGAAGGATTCGAGAGAGGCGGCGAGCGGGAACCAGCAGGGAACAGATACGAGTATATACAGGAGAAACAAGACGTATGTATTGAAGGTGAATTGCCTCTAAGTTGGCAGACGCCGATCTATACATGAAAGTACATACACCAGGCATGTTTTGAGGATAGAATGCGCTATTGTCCTGAACGTATAGAAAGGAGAGAAAACACGGAAATCGGATGATTCGACTCATTAAAGTTCATTTCCGACAAGGTCATCATTATCCACGTCCGTCTCGTTCGCACGAAGTTGGACACCAGGGTGGTTCGGCACAATGACAAGTCGATCCGTCGTAGCATCAAACTCGACGAGCACCATTTCGCCATCGCAAATCTTCTCTTGCAACAACATCATCGCCAGCGGATTCAGTATCTGTTCCTGCATGACCCTGTTTAATGGACGAGCGCCATACGTCGGCGAGTACCCTTTCGAGCTCAAGAGGTCCTTGGCCAAATCGTCCAATTCGAGCGTAAGCTTCCGCGGCGCGAGGCGCTCAGAGAACTCTGCGAGCCGTACATCAACGATCTTGCGAATGTGAGAGGGCGAGAGTGGACGGTAGATAATAATTTCGTCAATACGGTTGCGGAATTCAGGAGGGAAGTGAGCCTCGATGGCGCTCATGGCGAGTGTGTGCGTCTCTGGTGGAATAGGCCCGTCTGGTAGGTCTTGGAGGTGGGCGGCGCCGAGGTTCGAAGTCATGATGATCACCGTATTGCGGAAATCGACTATACGGCCTTTGCTGTCCGTGAGGCGACCATCATCGAGGACTTGGAGGAAGAGCATCACGAACTCCCGACAAGCTTTCTCCACTTCGTCGACAAGAACGATCGAGTATGGCTTCCGGCGGACGTACTCAGTAAGTTGACCGCCGGCGTCATGGCCAATGTAGCCAGGAGGTGCGCCAATCTGTAGAAAATCAGAATCAGTAACTGAACTCCTGATCAAATAATTGGCGACTTACCAGTCGCGAGAGCGAAAGCTTCTCCGAATATTCTGAGGCATCGATGCGGATCATGGCATCAGGCGAGTCGAAGAGAAGGTTGGCGAGCGTCTTCGACAACAATGTTTTACCCGTCCCGCTAGGCCCGGCAAACAAGAACGACGCAATCGGCCGATTCTCATTCGAAAGTCCGCTTCTGCTCAGTCGAATCGCGTTCGCGACAGCTTTCACAGCCTCGGGTTGTCCAACGACCATGTTCGCCAGCGTGCGCTCCATCTTTATGAGCTTCTCCTTCTCAGTCGACATAAGCTTGCCCACCGGGATATTGGCAGCGCGTGCCACAACCTCCGCAATAGCCTCGGGCGTCACAGTGTCTGCACCCACACCGCCCCTCTTGGCATCTTCCTCTTCGAGCGCCTTCTCTAGCGTTGCTAGACGCTTTTGAAGATCCGGGATCTGATGGTATCGTAAATTTGAAGCAATTGCGAGCTGGTATCGCCGCTCAGCGTCATCGGCCTTGGCACTCAATTCATCAATACGCTTTCGGACATCGGCGATCTCTTTTCCCCGTTGGTTCTCCAGTTCGTAGGCGGCACGAAGTGGAGCGAGTTCATCCTCGGTATCCGCGAGAGCCTTTTCGGCTATAGTCAAGCGTTCGCGACTGGCGTCGTCTTTCTCACGCTAAAGAACAAAGACGAGTAAGTATATCGCATGGATAACAGACTTCGATGAGATAAGATACCGATAGAGCGTGAATTTCCACTTGGAGTTGCAATTTGCGTCGTTCAAGGGTATCTATTGCTTCAGGCGAAGTCTCACGTGCGACACGAACATTCGCGCACGCCTCATCAACAAGATCAATCGCGGAGTCTGGCAATCGCTTTGACGTCTACATCAGGTGACCCCGTCAGTTCGATTCATCCTCACTCATTCGGCATTAAACGGTTTACCAAATAGCGATGTGCCAACGTAGCAGCTTGAACTAGGGCGGGATCAAGAATGCGAACGCCGTGGTGTACTTCGTACTTTTCGCTGATGCCGCGGAGAATGGAAACTGCATCCTCCACGCTCGGCTCATTGACCAGCACTTGAGCAAATCGGCGTTCAAACGCAGCATCCTTCTCGATGTACTTGCGATACTCGGCGAGCGTGGTTGCGCCAATACACCTTAATTTACCGCGAGCAAGCATCGGCTTAAGCAAATTAGCGGCGTCCATGCCGCCGCCGCCTTCATCATCGGTCTTTCCAGCCATGATGAGGTGCATTTCGTCGATGAAGAGTATGATATCGACGCCCTGTTTGGCATTCTTCTCTATTTCGTTCAGGACCGACTTGACACGCTCCTCGTACTCGCCCCTGTATTTCGTACCTGCTATGAGCGCACCCATTTCAAGACTAAGGACTCGGGCAAAGAGCGACGCTGGAACGTCCCGCTTCACGATACGTTGAGCCAAAAGTTCAGCAAGTGCTGTCTTGCCAACACCCGGTTCGCCGAGGATCACAACGTTATTCTTAGTCCGTCGACATAAGATGCGAATCATTCGGCGGACTTCGTCATCCTGAATGTCAAAGAAGCTCAACTCAGTGCATCAAACGAGACTTAAGAAAGGCAAGAGAGATAAACGTACTCGTCCAATGACAGGATCCAACTTGCCTTCTTCTGCGAGCTTCGTCATATCGACTGCGTATTTCGCAAGAGCATCGAAGCCTAATTCAGCGGACCTGCTCTCGACACGGCGGTTCCCGCGGATTTGCTGCACCGCATTCTTGAGGGTTGCTTCACTCAAGCCTACCGCTGTATATAACGTCGTGAGGTCAGGATCTTTGATGAGAGCGAGTAACATGTGATCCTGCGCGATATACTGGTCGTGCATATCCTTTGATATTGATACTGCAGTTTGGAGAACATCTACCATGGCAGGACTGTGGTGGGTGGTGAGGTTGTCGGGTTAATTTCGAACATGTTTGCATTGTGTTACGACTTACCTGAAGGTAATGTCATCTGGAGGAAACAATTCGACAGGCGTAAAGGCGATGAGTTGTTGGATAACTTGTTGGAAGGTAATTGGGTCTCCTCCAGCTTTCTGAATAACGGAGTGGAAGAGCGGCACGGGGTGGCTCGGGTCGGTGTCCTGTAACAAAACCGATGCAAGATGTCCAGGCCATACTGGAAAACGTATGTTGACGCAAAGTCACACTCGCGAAAAGACAACACTCACTTTGTACATGACCATGATCTTTCGCTAATTGTTTCGCGTCCTCAATGCTCTGAAGAAGAAATCAACAGCTGAACTGAGGCAGCAAGCGATTCACGCACCTGAAGGCTAGCTTCTGTGAAATCTTCATCCTTCATGGGTGGAGGTAGTGCACAAAGGCGCTCATGTGAGCGCGCGCTTCACAAACTTGACATAGTTCGTACCTGAGAACTAGCGCCGATCTCCCGATCGGGACGTCACGTGTTACGCGACCTGTCAATAGCTCGAGTCGCACGCTCCCGAACTGGGTCGCCTGCGCGCTGTCGCATGTTCTCGAGGGCACGATCGCCGGAGTAAATTCGATAATATGTAGAATGCCATTTTAAATGATATTCATTGTTGGGGTCGTCGAGAGTCGAAGGGTGGCGAGGTTGCGCCGCGAGGGCGCAAGTTCGGTGGCCGGTGGGGCGACCGCCCTCGAGCTTGTCTCCTTCGTGTATAGAACGAGAATTGGCGTCAGATTGAATGCTGCGGCGCGGAAATTGGCCTAGCGGTCGCCGAGTTATGCGGACTAGAAGGCGCTAGAAGGCGAGGTTGCGTGGTGTCGAACCGCCCACCCGCCTGAACCAAGATCCTTTATTTGGGAAGTTCGGGATGAAGTTCGGGATGCTATAATAGGTGGCGATGTCCCTAACTGGAATCTTGTTTGTGGGTGAATTACTCGCAAACTGTTCACCCAGCCTGACGCCATGCATATGGCTATAGCTTATCATTTACGAACACCAGCAGTGACAGCTCCCTTGACTCTCCATCGCACAGGAACCGATTATGTACAGCCGTGCTCTCTCGTTGATCGTGGCAGCGACAGTGAGGAATTCAAAATTGCAATCACATATTGAAATTTCTCGATTCCACGCTTCCCATTGTCAACCCTAGCACAATGGGCTACGGTCTATAGCTACAAGCTTCCACGGACGCCCCATATAACGCGAATATTCCCCGTTGAACCATGCGACCGGTCTTGCCTTTCCTCTCCCCACACCCCCCATATTATTTCCTCTCGACGCGAAAGTCTCATTAAAGCGCGGAAATTATGATGGACGCGGAGAACTTTCCGATTTGAAGGTGGATGTGCACCAGAATGAACGGTACGCAGTGTACAGAACAGAACAGTTGCAGCATGTCAGCATTATATTATTTATACATGGTGCAGCTAAGCATCAGCAAATGCAGGTAGGTTATGCTGGTTGTCCTGGTTATAACCTTGGTAACCTACCTTGGCGATTTCTCCCACTACGTGCAGTTTATGATGGTAATATGTATGAATTATTGTAGTCATGACTTTCCCGAGGTATGCGCCGGAAATAGAACGACGGAGAACTATATATTCGGCCGACGGTACAACTGCAAAATGCAATTGTGAAGAAGAATTGTTGGAAAGGACCACAACACTCATGTTGGACAGAGGCGGGACTTTGTCACGATCCATGACTCCTGTGTGACATATACTCCCAACTTTCACCTGTCTGAATCCAATCTCCTACAACATAATAACCCCCAGACTACTATATTACTACGATACAAGGCTCCTACCGGAATTTCTTGACTCCCTCTGGCTAAGAGTTGAGGCGGGAAATTACCCCGCCATGCGGAGCCCCCGGATATCGAAGCGGCAGATACCGGCAAGGGGTGAGTAAATATGTTGAATACTGAATGCCATCGTTTTTAGGTTGGATTATGAATGAGCCAAAAAAAAATGTGTTGTTGCACTCTACACTGCAGCCTGCCTACAAGACGTCATCGATAAACTTACTAAAAATGGTCAAGGGCCTGATCGATCGTTGAAGTAGGTTTGCCTTCTTTATCAATTTATGGCGCCTATTATGGCATTTTGACAAGGGAAGCGTTATCCTCGGAGATTCGCAGATAAAGCTAAGGGGCGCTTCAACTCACACGTGCCGGATTGCGTTTGGTTGGCACATGACCACAGACCAGCAGGGATCAATTGCCGAGAAAGAAAAGGACAAGGAAGAGATGGATTATGCGAGGAATAAGTACTGAGTAACCGGGGGATGTAAGTAAAGGAAAAAGGCATGACTGGCATGCCTCGAGCAGGATGAAATAAAATATCAGCGCGAGATAGGGGGAAGGAAGCGCAACAGAAGGAAAAAAAAAACATTGATGAGGGGCGTAATTCCAAAATGCGGCTGTGTGCGAGAGTCAAAATCAATGAGGACTAGGTACGCGTGCGGGTATCTAGCTACATGTCATGCGAGGTAAGGTGAGGTAAGCGCAGCGAGAGCGGGAATGGGAATGGGATGAGCGCTAGGAGGCAAGATGGGGGGTCATGCGGACGAGAAGAAAACCAAAGGAATCTCATGCAATAAGTTACATGATGGAGAGCCGAAGGGGGGGGCGATGTTGATAGATGGGTTGATAATTCGCGATACGGTGCGGACGAGGAAAGGGGCGTGGAGAACGAAAGGGTTGGTGATCGCGGGAGAAATATGGAGATGGCGGGGTTATTCGATGCCGAATCAGGCAGGCTGAGCTGGAGAGGCGATGGCGCGCAGACGCCGGTGAAAAGGGTGAAAGGCTGACAATTGGGCTCGTGCCGTTAGGTTGCCGGTAAATTCGTAAAAATGGCCCTGCTACATCACGAGGCACTTTGGACGCCGCCGCCGGTACATCTGCACTCTGCTGAGATGGAGGATATTGCCGAATCCATCGCGTCGTCCATACAATTGTTCTTGCATCTCCTCCCTTGGTTGAATAGAAGTGCACGAATTAGGAGCGTCCCCAGAAGGCGTGGAGGTCAATATACGGCGTTCGTCGAAAGCAAGGGTCACCGGCGAGTTGTGTCGGCGAACAGGATTTCTCCTCTTCTGTTGTTACATGGCATAGACAAATATGCCCGGCTAGCGATATTCCTGCGTTTGGAGATTTCTTTGAGGCTGGGGTAGGACGCGTATGGCAGTTAAAACACCCGAACATTGTGTGTCCCACACACCGAATCGGGCTTAGGACAGAATTGAGGGAGAGTGGAAAGGGGGGAAGGGGGGGAACGTGCAACGCGCCGCGAGAAACTATGTCGAACAACAACTCCATCCTGACCTCGCAAAGTCACCAGTGGATGCTCGTTCCGACTTTAGACCATCGGAGCTATGACCGGAGCTGCTCAAATCATGAGGCGAGTTCAGCATGACACTGTTTCGCTCCCTGAGTGCCTTTTCTCTCTGGATGGTATCCCTTCTCTCGATGATACTACCGAGCAAATGATCAAAGAGTAACTCCACCCCTTGACCGCCCTTCGCAGATACCTCGAAAAGTTCCATGCCTGTTTCGAGCGGCCACTCGTCTTCGTAGTCGCCGTCGTCAGACGTACTGTCTGTTGTGGGACCTTGTAGATATGCGTCGTCTTCGTCTTCATCACATTCACGCATAGCTTCGTCCCACATCATGGCATCACTCCACCGGCGCTCTCGCATGCCGCCATCAGGTCGAGTGGACCTCCACGCCCCAGCAGGGCGATCTACATTTAAACGAGTGCCAAGTGGAACGACACGTGCAGATGCAGATTTGGTGCGCGACAGACTTGTTCTGGGTGGCGGTGTCGAAGGCGAGGGGGAGAGTGCGGTCATACGAGGGGCAGGCGCCGACAAGGAGCTCGTCAGGGACGTGAAGCGTGGGCGGATATAAGAAAGTCCGCTCGCAGTCGTAATGGTCGTTATGGTAGACAATTTGGATGGAGATGGGGGAGGAGGGGTCGTCGGCCGAGCGCTAGGAGGTGGGAACCATGTATGCAACATGCGCCGAGCCTGCTCAAGAGAAATGGCGCGTTTCTTGGCGCTGAGGTCTGCCTTTGTGCCAACGACGTATATGAGTAAAGGTGGCTGTTCATCTTCATCGCTATGAGCTGAGCCAGGCCGTTGGTACTGCTTTAGCTCCTCTAGCCAATTCCGTACATCATCAAATGTAGATGCATCAGTGATATCATAACACAAAATGGCAGCGTTTGCTCCGCGATAGTACATAGGTGCCTGTATGCCGTGCGTTAATAACGGTGGCACAATCAATGAAAGTGGATCGCGAACAATGGGATACTTGCCATTGAACGAAATCTCTCCTGTCCAGCGGTATCCCACAATTGCAGGCGCACTTTCAAGCCATCCACGACGACTTTCTTCGTAACGAAAAAAGCGCCGGTGGTAGACATGGTTGAACCGGGTGTGAATTTGTTCTCAGTGAAGCGTTGAACAAGGGACGTCTTGCCTACGGCTAAAATTGGAATTGGTCGTTATGAGATCCAGAGTTTGTTGGGTTTGGACTCAATATCGATGGGGAAAACGACGTTGTGGATGAGTGAAACACTTACCTGAGTTACCCATTACAACCACTTTGGCGTCCAGCCCCTCGGCGATGCTCGAATATTCTGAGCGGCATACTTGAACCAAGGGCGGTCGCATATTTCTGTGGTGATATGGAAAGGCGATGTCGTCCCCAAAGTCCATGGCTATGGAGGCTTAGAGAAAACGACGAAGGGGAGGAGAAAGGGTCGTAAGATGATGAAGGGTTTTGGTTGCTCCAGGCTGAGTGGGAGATCAAGTTGAAACTGTGGACAGGGGTCGGGGCCACGGCGTAGGGAGCTAAGAAAACAGCGACGAAAGCGTACGACGCAGATTCTCAGTACCTAGTGACGGTGTGAGGGCGTCGAGTCACTAAGCGCTGTGTTTCTGCGCACTGCCAACGACCAGAGGGGGGGGTCGTGGTCGGGAGTGAATTGCGCAACGGGGTTTCAACAATTCAGTTGAAAAAGCCGACGGCTCGAACAAATTATTATTTGCGGCACGCAAATGTCGTCCTGCAAAAGACTCGAGCGAGGCCTTGGCCGTCTTATAATGCCAGGGCACAGGTAAAAATAATTTGTATGCGCGAGGCGATGGTGCCGCTTCCGGAAGCGCGACTCATCTCTTTTTTTGACAGAGCTAGCTACTGCAAATACAAAATATACACACTAAAAAGCTAGATGAGCACTTTTCTCAGCTGCCATACACGCGATGGCAGTAGGGTCACTGGACAGTTTCCATGCGCCTCTACATGGGTATATGCGCACTTGTAGCAAAAGACGTAACCACTGGGCAGCGCAGTGGCGTTTTCGGCCGGCTTCTGACAAATGGGGCAGTGTCCATATTTGATCAATGAAACGGAAAGTCCGCGCGGATGGGGTCGCAATACGCGGGGAGGTGGAACAGGAGGACCGCTCGGTTGCGCAGTCAGCGACCGTGCAGGGGAAGATGGAGAGTACCACCATTCAAGAAACTTGACAAAGAATATGGACATGGGAAGAAGAACCTTGAGAGAGTCGAGCACCGCTCGGGGGGAGGATAGGAGCACGCGTCGTAAAGCGGCAAGGAATCCCTTACTCGCGAGGGGGGTAGAAGACCCAAGGCTCGCTTTTGCGTCCATGGCCCGCTAAATAAGGCATATAATGAGTATCCGGAGGTAAATCAGCCAGTTCATATTGAACCTCACATAGTCGTCGGGTCCTAATCTCCGTAGATCAACCCCAATCCATTTGAGCCATGGTCGATAAAACGGTGTCTTTTCAAAAAGATACGCAATATTATACCCCAGTAGCCATAGCTCGTACGCGACGTTGGCGTACGGGTATATCGCCTTGAAAGCTCTACGCAGACGGTTTGTAAAAGTCTGACAGACAGATGACACGCTGGTTCATGCCTATTACAAAATCTGGCCTTCTGGAAGCAAGAACTCACAAGTTGAAAAACTCTTAATCGCCTCGCAGCTGGTGCTTCCTCTATCAGGTCAGAGTCCACGCCACCTCCTAAAGACTCATAGTAATCTTGCGCTTTTGCCCGGATATACGGTATGCCAACCTATTGGTGTTGCCGGAGTGGAGGCTCGTCAATCATAGCACGAATTTTGTCCACAGGATGACCAGCAACACACCAAGAACATCAGAGATTTCAGCACATCTAGTCTCCGGAGTTTCTCTTGCTGAGGAACGCCACCCACTGCTATATTTGCTCGCTCCATCTCGATGACAGGTTTTCTCCGCCGCTTTAGCCCGTAGAAATGCTCAGAGAAAGAGGCACCTAGACAAAATTCGTAGTTTCATACGGCATTACTTGATTAATGACCCCGAGTCCTTTGCCACACCAGTAAGAACGCACTGTGCTCGCGCAGATAGTGCCGCTCGACGAAAAACATAATAAACGCATAGAACTCCTCATGTCGGTTCACAAGTCTAAGTAAGTACCGGGGATTCCGTCGCGCGAAAAACTTGGTGCGAAAGCATGTCGTTCAGAGCTTAGTGATGCTGTGATGCAAAGGCTCGGCAAACGCGTCGCCGGACGTACCGTCAATACGTACTTCAGCGCAGGCTGTAAAAGATCTCGAAGCTGCTCCTGTGCGACCAGCTCAAACAACGAAGGTTTATGTGGGTTGCCGCCTGCGATGTCGCTGAAAACATCCATGTTCGTGAGATGTGGGGAAGCTGGGAATTTATATTGGCGCCACTTCCCACGCTATAAACAAGGGTAAATACCGCGCTTGTCACGCCTGTTTCCTGATGCTCAGTATCTTTTGCATCATATCGCTGTATATAGCGTCCTACCACGTCGCTTGCATAGATGGACTCATTCGGGTGGCCCGCTGTAGTGACTCCCACAAGGAGCCGTGCAAAACATCGATCATGAGTTTGTTGCGACGGCGCCGAGGAACGGCACTTCCTTTCATCCAACGCAAGCTACCACAATTACGCACGCTTGAGATAGTCATCCCACCAGTGTATTTAAGTAGTGGTTCAGGTGTCGATTACCAATTTCCTTCCACATGCACACGAACACTTCCCCCCTTTTGACACCGGGATTGCGATCATGGACCGGACATTTCGATCGTGGTCCCAGCACATAGGACTTGAATTTACCCTTAGGAGTTGGAGCTGCTTTCTCCCAGCGCAGTTGCCACCTTGAAACAGAACACAGCACACCTCATTACCTCATCATATGAAGGTTTAATATGATCCTACAGCCGATACCCGGTCACGCCGTTCATGCTGATGGCCGTTCAGAGGAATTAGAGCGGCTCCTTGGGGGGCGCTAAAAGCGGGCCAGTTGCAGAACAGTCTGAGGTGTACCAACTTGAACATTCACCCCCTGCTCCTTTTCTGCGCCCTCCACCCGTTTTATTTATGACTAGAACAACAATCAGTCTTCTCGCCGCGATCGCTGCCTATGTCATCCGGGTGTCCTCGTCTCCGATGACTCCGATTCTGGACAGGGGTGATGTGTGTATACAGGGCGACGACACGTCCGGCTGCGGAAAAACGCACTGGTTCAACGGCGCACCGATCTCTCATAGCGTCACAAGTGGAGGAATACATCGGAGCTACTTGATCCATGTTCCGTTTGACTACAAATCCTCATCATCAATACCCACTCATCCTCGGTTTTCATGGTTAGGGCAGTATTGGATTCTTCTTCGAAGCCGACACAAGGCTGGATGATCCGAAATACACTGCTGATAAAATTATGGTCTACCCTGACGGACTGGGTGGTAACTGGGCGGGAGCAAACTACTCAACAGCCACAACTACCACAGGACTTGCAATTCGTCTGGGACCTTCTCGCAGACGTCCGCAAAGAGTATTGATGATGATGATGTATTCATATTAACGTGCGCTCCTGTGCCTATGGGCCTATGACGCACTGAGGATTGCATCGACAGTTCCCGTATCTATGCCACAGGACTGTCTAATGGCGGCGGGTTTGTTGGCACGCTAACATGCAATGATACTGTTGAAGAAGAGTTTGCAGGCAGGTTTGGCTTCTGGGCACAGTGCAACGGCTGCATCACACCTCCAGCACAGGAAGACAGCTTCAACAGCTTCAACAACGACGTTCACCGCCTAATTTGGACATGCGAGGGACAGTGTGGCGCTTTGCAACACTACAATATTGATGACCAAAGTAAATGACCAACCCTGTCTGTAAACGTCGCCGAGGTGATCAGTGAAACCTGACGGTGCGTCTCAACCTTACAGAACACGACTGGCCATCAACCGAGATCAACTTCTCCCAGCCTACAGCAGGCGATAAACCAACCCATATTTCAGCAAGTGCCATCATTCAGGATTTCTTTATGAACTTCACGCGTCCTGCTTAGTTAGCATCAAGTCAGTTCTAGTTTTCGTGTTAAGATTTCTTGAAACTTCACACGTCCCGCTCAACACCAACTTATTACTCAGCCCCAGTTCTTCGTGCTTGCTTGATCGCTGGCACTTTGGTTTTGGTTGTGCATTCACCATGATTACACAGCTGATATGTAGATAATGTGATCGTGACTTTGTACGACGTAGGACTGCATCTGTGCGGAAATTGATGTCATCCCTAAAAAAAAAAAAGGAGTCCGACAGGGAGCCTGAAAGTAAGTCCGAATAGTAATCAAGAGGTCATGAAACAGTCAAAATAAGCCAAGTATCTCCTACAACCCAGTCAATTTGTTAAAGTCAGACGTATGGACTATCTTCCCCCATGATGCTGATACCGCAACGGAAGATCGACGAGTGACAGTTTGATACTCGGCGGGTAGTTGAGTGGAAGAGGTATAGATGGAGTACAGACCCGAACGGCGCGAATAGGACAAGGTGCTCGAGACTGTAGCAATCGCGGGGCAGATGGTACCGCTTTGCCAAACAGGGACCGAAAAGACGGCCTTCACCTTACTTGGTGCGAACACAGACCCGGGTATAACTTGGAGGACCTGCGTGAACCATGCTCTGTCAGCAATGACGATGTTTAGGGTCATTTATTGGTTTACATACTGCAACGGAGATAGAGGCAACATTGGAATTGGAAACGGAACTGCCCTCTCGAAGGAAAATAACGTTGTCCTCCACAGGATATCCTTTACCGCCATTGGTATACGTAGTTAGTACGCCACCACTGTTAATGGTTATCGTAAACGAGGATATGCCGGTGGCGGGAATAGCTGTGGAAAACGTGTGATAATAGCTACTGGGTGTAAGTGCCTTGGCTGCATGTGGAAACCGGAAAGAGACCCACGTCGTGCCGAAATTGCTGGTACCACTAGTGGTATACGTGGCTTTTGTTGAGTAGGAAGGGAGGCGAAGCCCGAGGTTGTCGGCCCATTTAATGCTAAAGCGAAGAGTCAGGACGGGGGTACGCATCGAAAGACAGCATCGCGTACACAACTGTAGCCATAGACATATCAGAGGTAGACAGAAGCTATACGACACGGTGAGATTCACGCCGTTATGTCAGGGTTAGCGCGACATACACGAATAGCCCCGGCGAATTGTAAACCGCCATCAGAGGTCAGAGAAAGGGTGATATTGACTGGTTTGACCACGTTCGGCACGATGGGCTCTGAGAGGGTGACACCCTTAGGGACGGTATTAATCATCTTCCCTAAGATTTTGGTACAGGTGTCCGCAAATGCACTGGCTCCTGCCTGGGATAAACTGAAACGGAAATGATGAACATTTGAGCGACAGGGCGCGGCTGTGTGTTTATACTGACGCCTGTATGGTCGCGTTACCGTCCGAGCTGTATAACCGCAGGTCGGATCTAACGGTGACATTTGGTGTAGTAACCAGTGGACCTGGGAGTGCCTCGTGAGGCGCGAGAATTCAAATGGGCGGAATTACCATACCTCCACGATGACCCGTGCCGGTAAGGTATTCGTTGACACTACAGAAACATCACAAAGCAGCGTCTAAACAACAGGCGGGGCACTTACACATTTATGTCGAAGACACCCTTGGTGGTGTCAAAGTTCACACCCTTCATCACAACTCAGATTAGTGGAAACGAAATCATTGGGTATATTCATACGTACGCCACCGGTGTTGTTTGGAGTCACGAATTCAGGTCCGACTGTGGTGAGGGAAAATGATCAGCAAAAGGTCCATCGAATAATTGAGCTTACGCTGACCGACTTGAGGGAAGCCTCCATGATGAGTTGCACCCAAAGTATGGCCACATGCTGTAAGTTGTCTATCGCAGATGCTTTGTTAACGAAGCTAACATGTGCATGAAGGTCCAAACTTACATGAATTCGGTTTGCGAAAACCCTGAAATCTCAGCACGGGAAAGAGTTTTGTCGATGGGCGTTTCAGGCTCCGGAGTGCCAAAATTTCCCAGCCCAGTGGCGTCAATACGCCCGACGCGGAATGGAATATAGGGGCCGCCGCACGAATTGACAGCTTGCACAACGCCGAGAGCAATCAAATCGGCATCTGCCAAAAATATGACCGTCTTAGCACTGTCCATGGCGGTCGAGAGCGAGGACGACGGACTGGATACATAGGCACTGGTGAAGTTAGCAAAGAAACCAAGTGTATCATTCATAGCGCTGCCACTATTTTCGGCTCGGAGGGTCTCAAAGCCAATAGAGGCGTCCATACCGCCCGTTTGGTCGGTAACATTGTGTGGGGCAGAGTCATCTAGCAGTATCGACCTGGGTCAATGATGCAAACCCGAGATTTGAGCTGCACACACGGAAGGCTACGCGAATCCCTGCGGAGTGAGAAAGGAACGTAAATTGCAGATTCATTGACTGCAACGAGAATTGAACGTGCATTGCGCTGCGGTCATACGCCCCAGGATCTGTGTCCCCATCACATAGTTGGTACATGGTGTGATAGCCTGAAAGATGGAAAGATGGCGAGCATATATTTAACATCCTACGATCCTTCAAACACTCAGGAAAATTTTTGGAGACACGCACCTTTTCGTATCAACAGTCCGAAGACAACAAGCGCAAATCTTAGCAAAATAGCGCTCCTCCAGTATTACAGTCCGTACCGCTTTAATCCCTCCGTCGTCCGGGCCGCCAGTGTCCACAAGCAGGTGTTCTAACTCATCCATGAGGTGGTTTGGCCATGTGTAGGAGAGAGTGGGGGAGATTGCGCAGAAGACAGCGATAACAGCGGAAACAAGCATAGCGATCAGGGGGCGGAAAGGGTGCCGAGAGGACGGTGCATACAGGCTGGGTTAAGTAGGTAAGCTGGCTGAATAGCGAATATAAGCTTCGGAAGCGACGGCAAAGGTGCAGAAAGGTAGCAATGTGCCCCTGAGTGGCCAGGTGAGAATCTGGGGATCATCAACCCCCATATCCTTTCGCAGACGTTGCTAGCGTCCGGAGGGCAGAAGTTTCTGCCGGGAATGATCGGAGATATGGGCAAGTGTAGTGATCTGAGAACCTTGGGAGTTTGATGAGAATATTCTCGTTCAGGGCCGTACGTCATTTTAACGAGTTGACAGACTCGTCCCCTTTCTTCGGCTAGTCCGATGCGGTCACGTCAAGCACTGCACAGCGAACGATGTGAATGTTTGGAGTATTCCATTGACAATAATGTCTGCAATGCTTCAAATAATTGGTGGCGCTAGTGAGCCCTTGACGTGAAGCCACAAACGGAGGGGAATGCGAGCAGAGCCACCTCGAGACCCAAACGAAAGAACCTGATCCGCCTATGGGGCGCCGTGCCTAGCCGTTCGCGAGATTGATGGATCTAGTTCATGAAGTGTTCCAAGTTCATTCAATTTTTATGCACGTTCATATAGGCCCGATCAGCCAAGCGAAACCTGGTGGTACCTGTGGTGAACGCCCATCCTAAGGCCACAGCTTGAATGTCAGTATGTGTGAAAGCGCGCCAGCGACGTTTCAGATGTGAAAACCGCACCGAAAGTGGATGAAGGGGGTTATTTTCGAGATTCGCAATGTGTGAAGTGTAGGGAGCGACCGAAAGCGCCCCTGGTTTCACGCATTGTATGATAGTAGTGCGTAGATCATGATAACGATAGCCAGAGTGAACCGCCAACGCCAAACGACGGCAGCAAGATGAAACAAAACAATAATTTGGGCCCAATAAAAGTTCATTACAAAGTACTGTAAACAACATCTCGCCGTTGAAGATTTTTCAATTTAAGCAGAGAACTTGAAACGACAAGCACATTCCGCAGACAGGTGCACGACATTGAAGGTATAAAGTGAGTGTTTGCATTGGACTCGGAATGAAATACGAGAGAAGTAAGATCGCCCGATATCTTTCGCCCAAGTTTGTAGCGCACTATTCATTGACATCACGGTATGTTGACCCTTGCCGTATCGCGTGGACAGTTTGATTGGATGAGGTTGCGGAAGATATTGATATTCTCATCTCAAGACTTCTGGCCAAAGACAGGCCACACCATGTTGCCGCACCTAGTAACCCAGCAAGCGGTCATAGAAAACGGCGAACCACGCAATTTGGGAAATACTTCAATATTTGCTCTAGGGGAACCCCAATGTGGCGAACGATGTGATTGTTTCCCAAGGATCAGGTTCACCCCTAAGGGATAAGGGGCTGACCAACTTGAAAGCATTAGTATTTGGATGACACGTCAACAAAATGATTGTACACAGCGGTTTCGGCGTCACGGGACAAGGGGAGTTTACTAGCGGGGTAAGGTTCGGCTTTCTCACTGAGATGGAAAGCCCCTTGTGACATGGAGGGATCGAGTAGTGGCCGCAGCATCCATTCAGCGCAATCCTATAGTACTAGTGCCCGGTCAGCCATCCAATGGTGTCTGCTGGAAACCAGAAACGGATGAAGTTACAGACAGCGGGGGATGTGGCAAGCGAGCCAAATATTGTTCCGATTATCTTGTTAAGGCGCGAGCCATTCACGATCGGAGTCTTCACGAACCCAGGATAGATGTGCGTGAAGGACATGCCCGGATGTTTCTTCGCGAACGCCTCACACTCTCACATAATTATCAAGTTATCTCATATGAATACAAAAACTCACCTCTACGGCAAGGTCATTAAAAGTGGTGTCTTGAAATGTAAGTTTGAAGGCGGAGTATGTCTTTCGGAGACCCAAGTCGCTGCATTAATATCGAGATGATGAACTGCTAACGTCTGATCAACATCAAAATACGCACTTCAAGTCGGCTTTATTGCCTTTGCTTGCGCCGAGTACCGTGACAACTCGCGCTTCTTCACCAACCTCTTTTGCGGCCTGAAGCAATGGCGCGAGTTCGGTGACAAACTTGAATCGAGAATAAAAGTGAATGCAAAAATTCTTGTCTAGGCCTTCCCCGTTGTCATCAAAGCCGCCTATGAGGCTAAAGAACCCCTGGCTAATGCACAAAAGGACACGGCAAAGTGCGGTTGAAGGGACCCGAAGGTAAGACTCAGTAGAAGCCAGATCCGAATGCAACTGGCCTCATGAACAAGTAATTGAGCTTGGCCAGTCCCTTCTCCTCCTTCAGACGCCTGCACGCCGCAGTAACATTCTCCAGACGTGAAGCATCGCATTTCAGAAATTCGTATTTGGATGAAGCTGATCTCGGAAGCTTCGCAATGATTTCTTGAGCTGCTGTTTCATTTCGGCCACAAATAATTATATGAGCATTGCCCTTAGCATACCGGGCAAATGCCTCAGCAGACGCCTTGACCGAGAAAAGATCAGGCTATGTGATGGCTCTCGAGGCGTAAAGCACACGCCTGTCCGATGCCAGACGTTCCGCCTACAAAGAGAGCGACACTGTATCGCAACTCGGCTGCAGCATTTGCGGACTTGGCCGCCACGAGAGTTGGCATTTTGAATGGCGTATAAATCAAGAAGGGCGAAGGGTAGAGCGGTAGAGCTCAGGGGACAAAATTCCCACGCGTACGGGGAACGTCGACGCAAACAATATAATGCACCCTCGCGAAACTGCTGAGGGATGCTCTAAAACTCATGTAGTCCCGCGCATCGAAAATAAAATGGCGCCAAGTTATCGGCAGGTGTCCCGAAACTGCCTCGCGCTGCCCAACTGCTGACGGCTCCATTCATTGCCGTCCTCCATTGAATGGGCCAATGTGTCCATCTGGAAAGTGTGCTGGTTACCATTGTGATTTTGGAAAAAGACAGGGTTGCGCCATGAGTGCGCCATGCGTCCCTGCAGGGTCTGGCCAAGGCAATCGTCATGACGTCGACCTGCCAGGCTCCTGGCTTGGAAGCTGTCAGCATTGTACCTCACGAGGAGACGCAAATCCCCTACACCTTTGTCAACGTTGACCAGAGGTAGGGGTGGCGCAAACCTCGTGCATGCAACCTTGGAGGATTATTTTTACATGCCACGCCCGGTCGTTTCTAGCCGAGACAGCCGAAAAATCGTCCTCTTGAGGCCGCGTCGAATAAGTCGTGGCACACGGGCACACGTATTCAGTCGAGCCCGAAGTTTCACCCCCGCTGGGGCGAGCGTCGGCTTGTCAATCAAAGTTCTCCCCCTTCCGAGGCCAGTTGAAACCACACAAAATAATGGCTGCGACCCAAGTGTCAGCTACAAACACGCGCACAGAATTGAAGGGCCAAGTGCAATGCATAATGCTGTTCCGTCCACCAGTGCGATATGGCCAGCACACTCGCATTTATCAGATTCAATTCTTTTTGTGCAGCCAGCGAGTGGAAGCCTCCGCAGTGGTAGTGAATCTGGGACTTTCGTGACTTGCGTTGTCATCATCTACGCTTCTCATAGGGGGCGGCGTAAGTACCAGGACAACCCTTGCGACTGTAGATTTCGGACCCACAAGTGCGAGGAATGGCTGTTAACGATGTTAGATACACTAGAACTCACCGCCGGAACAATGGTGAGACCGGGAATTGGGTTCTTCACAACGTGGCATACGTTATGCATATGGTGATGCTTGGCTATGGTACAAGCTATCCGCGACAGAAGCAGCTGTTAATACTTAGGTATGAAATATTTTCCACCGAGAAGTCTGTTGTTGAGATAGAATGCAGGCCTGCAGTTTTGTACATGCACCTTAATTTTTGCATGCCGGTATGCTGACATGGCATCATTCCACCACAAAAACCTTTTTTAATTGGAGCCATGCAACTGTAATGCTGAATTCATCAATGTCGCTGGCTCGAGTCTGAGTCGAGGCCCCACAAACAATAAGCAAACAGCCGGCGCCGCCTGCACAGAAGCCAGAACATTCGGAAGCCGAGACGCTAGATGCTGGCGGCGAGAAACGCCCGAGGTCTGGCAGAGACGCACTGAAACGAAGAAGTCTTTCGTCGTTCTAGAGATTTCAGATCTCAAGGCACATCGAGCATTCTTGATTAAACAGTGCTAGGAGCTGACTAAATGAGTGGGGCTAGCGGGCTGCGGAGAAGAGATTTGTCGCGGGGGCGACATAGTTTACCCGGCAGCGTCAGCTCGGGCAGAGGGGTTTTGGCCTTATGACGATATGGGTTGGACAGGTACGGCTCGAGGGGAGATGCATGTAATGTTTCCTGCCATTGAGGCGAGTTCTATATCGAGATACGTCTATTGACCATCACGTTTCACGACAAAGTTAGTAACGTCGACATTCTCCCCGACTCCAACATTGCGAGGTGACGCTTGCTCTAATAAACTACGTAACAAGTAGTCAGCCCTCGACTGAGCTCACGAGAAAGTCTCGAGCACCAACACACCTCGGAAAGCGGCTGCGTTGGATCACTGGTCTCTCGGCACTTTGGGAAAGCAGCTTGCCCTCGGCAAAATGGGTGTGCGCCATTGTCCGCTCCGCATTCAGTCCTGCCCAGACAGTGCTGGGAGTGTAATAATTCGTGATGAGCTTTGTTATTGAATTGCCCTCGGTAGGGGAAGGCATGAAGGAGTAAACGCCGTATAGAACAACGCCGGCAATCAATGCGTTACGCCATGCTGGAGTGGCAAAGGCTTTCACGAGTGATGCCCGTCATGATAAGGCTACGTTGATGAGAAACGCTGTACCCACTTTCAAGGTGCGTTGGCTCGTCTGCAGTCGTGGAGTCGTGGTGGGCCGCACTTTCAGAGTGCGCCCGCCTGGAAGAAGAAATGGGCTGGGCCAATGCACGCCCGCGCGGCAAGATCCATCTCGCTCGAGCGACGCTCATCGTCTTCGGTTGACACGGAAAATGCCGTCGACTTCCTCAACAAGCAAAAACCCCGTGATTCTCCTCTCCTCTTGCATTCGTGACTAAGTGGCTCGTTCTAAAGCATCAATGTTCACCGGATTGAAGCTTGTTGTTTGCACACTGGCGCTTCCATCATCCAAGAGACTGGAACACTTCCTGAACCCCCACGGGACCTCGGGGTGTACTTCTCTCCGCTGATAATTAGTAAAAGCGGGACTATGGCTTCGAATACGCCCACAGCGCTACAACCCTCTACCGGCCCGGACCTGCCTGGCTGCTTGCTACCATTTAGGCAGTTGGATTTCCATTCCTTCCATATTCAAATTTTGTTTCCTCATTCTCAGCTAAATATGTATGGTGGGATGGATGGTGGGAGAAGTTTGTTCCCGTGATCAGAGCAAGGTCTATAAATTGGGCACAACTTCGGGTGCTTCGCGCCTCGCCTCACAATCACGCCAACTGACAACCAGCCCATCACAAGAATGGCAGCCTCTGTCCTCTTCGTCCTTACCTCTGCAGATACGATGCTCACGGGGGAGCCAACCGGATGGAATCTTCCAGAAGGTGCTTGTTACCTTGCTTTCAAGAGATCTTGGAATGGCTAAGCTTCACGATCATCAATCTGGCAGCCGCCCGCGCATATTATGTGCTCTCTCCCCACTACAGCGTCAGTAACCCCTGTCCAACATGCGTTGCATGATATGTTCATGGTCTCAGTCGTTCCCCAGATTACATTTACAGCCCCTGCAGGTCCCAATCCGCCGCTCGACCCAACGAGTGCTAGGATATTTAAGGAGGACCCAGACAGTATAAAATTCCTCGCTGATGAAACAGTGCAACAAAAACTTGCGTCGGCACTGCTTCTGCGTGATGTCAAACTCAGTGACTATGACGTTTTATATTATGTTGGCGGGTCAGTATCCTAGGCTTTTCGTCACGATTTCAACAGCTCCCTAATCCTAAATCTCCCAAGGCACGGCCCGATGATTGATCTCGTCGTAGACCCAGTTAATACTAAACTGCTGGAAGACGTGGGCCTTTACTCCCCGTATGAGAGATTTCGCCGCTTATTTGCTTCCCACCCTCAGGCTGTCCGCCAGAAGAAAATTATTTCAGGTGTCTGCCATGGCACTGGTGCATTCGTCCGCGCTCGGGTTGAGCAACGTCCGTTTTTCTATGGAAAGAAAATCACTGGTTTCTCGAATGTGGAAGAGGAGGTCCACGGCTCCGTCAAGGGAATTCCATTTCTCCTGGAAGACCGTCTTATTGAACTGGGGGGTATTTATTCCAAGGCTGCAGAACCCCTGGGTGTGAGTTTCCTGTGTTGTGCCGCACACACAAGCTCCACGGCGGAATTCACATTGCATCATAGGCACATGTTCTAGTCGATGGTGACCTAATTTCTGGTGAGCCACTCAAACACGTGGATGTCATATCAAGCAACGAAATCTGATGATTCGTGAAGGACAAAACCCTGCATCTGCTCAAGGCGTCGGCGAAGCTATTCACGCAGCACTTCAGCAGCGTATCAAGAGTGCAGATTGGGGGTACTGCCCATAAGTGACGATACCCTCAGTCACACTAAACGATAGTGGTATGTTGAGCGCCTCGCAATGTATATGTACATGTTGCAACCAAATTGCCGATTGTAGTTCTTTTGTAAAAAAAAAACAAGGCACCATAACCTTCCCTTGCCTGTTGCGCGCGCAGTACTCCACCAGCAACTCTCTAAGCCCTATAGTTAAGAACTAGTGACGTGGAATGCACGACGATGATGCACATTCTGAAATCCATGATCATTCTGGCAATGATAATTCCGTACGTTGACAGTGTTAGATGTTAAAACAAACGTCTGGGAGGAGTATTTTGTGCCATGGTCCACAATGTGCCACTCACATTTCCCCGCACACGTTTCGTTTTGAGAAAGCTGGACTATCTTCAAGCTCGAATACGCCAATTCCACACGTTGCCACCAAAAGTAGAGGGGTCAAATTCGAGGAGACAGCACATCTCTCGAGTTGCCTGCGCACCGTTCACCGCGAAACCACTCAGTGGGGAGGAGCATGTCCACCTCCGTAGTGTGGGTAGATTTGACGCAGGAGGCGGGAACTCGGCGATGATCAATACAAAGCGGTCGGGGGAGGCAGCCTAGTGTTTAGGAGCCTGATTGTGAGATGAGAACGGAAGCCGTCCTTTCGAATATTGTATCGAGGCAGGTTCAAGCCTCGTGGTACCCTGGTAGGTGGGTGAATCAAGGTCACTACGTCGTGAGGGCGGATCGATTACTGCCCTCGGGTTGCATGCTTTCTCCACCGGCGGGGTCGTGAAGGTCAAGTCGCGAATTCGGAACGTTCCTTACTGATGATCAAAGCCAATGTCCACCTCAATGTTACCGATTCAGGATGCATGCATATATTCGCCAAATTTAGCGAAGAACCTATCGACTCGACATGCTACGAAGGCCTTGCGGGCTAGCAAGGCGTCCCTCGCGATGACGAAAGACACCATTCCGGCAACTACCCCGGGCGTCATCCATGAAATCGCAACATGGGACGTTCTAGCTGCGCGTCACGTCTCCCCGAGAACAACTTTACAAGAGCGGTGTAGCCTGAGGGTCGTCAATAACACCACGAAACTCGCGTTAGACACTTGTAGAGAAGTATCGTCATGAAAGGTCCTTTGGCGAGATGATAGCCCTCCAAAACTTTTGAAGTTGTATCCCCGTACTGTCAACAAGGAGATATTACAATCCCTTCAAGATTTAATAGTGGGGCGGCAAAGACGAGCAGCACTGGTGCCCAAGTTGCCTGCATCCACGATAAGATTTCACAAGCCACGCGACAATTCTACTGAGGTTATGGTCTTCTTCAACCAAGAGTTTATCCTCATTCATCCAAGAGCACGTTGCGATCGAGGACAAAGGCCATAGGATGCATTATGCCCCAGTCTTGGTGTCATAATCTCAGCATAGCTGGCTGGGTGTTTGTTTTGCTTTATGGTTGTGCTTCCTTGCTTGTTTGCGAGTATTTTTGTGTTTCGTATCGACTGCACATCGAGCGCACCATATATTCCGTCCCTGCCGCATATATTGATCCCAACATGTCGTTTTTTGGAATGTGAGATATGTTCAGTGCAACCACCCGTGCCGCACATCATAGACGCCGTCGATACGTGATTTAGGGGGAAGACGCGGACTTTCAAGCCGCGCAAGGACGTGCCAGAAGGCACCAAACAGTATCAGCTGCGTAAATACGCGGAAGCAACTCTCGTGAGTCACTATCGTCTCAATTAACTTTCTCCTATTTATCGACATCTGCAAGGGATCGGGCAACCTCCGCCTTGCAGTTGTATTACCGGAAGGCGAGGATTTGAATGAGTGGCTCGCAGTGCACGGTACAATTCGTGGATATGGAATCGCCGCATTGCTTAATTGCTCTGGCTAGCTGTTGATTTCTTCAATCACCTGAATATGTTATACGGAACAATTACTGAGTTCTGCACCCCATCAGAGGTGATCGAATCTCTCGCCTCAAGTTGAATGCCGCTCATCTCCCTGTTTCATAGTGTCCCGTGATGTCTGCAGGTCCACGGTAAGGAATTGTGCTCATTGCGATCGTGAACACTGATCTCAGTCAAAGTCGCTGCTCTCCGATTTCTCCAATTTGTCAGATACGAGTATCTCTGGGAAGACGGCGTTACATACAAGCGTCCCACAAAGCTTTCTGCCCCTGACTACGTGGATAAACTGATGAACTGGGTTCAAACTCGGCTTGATGACGAATCAGTCTTCCCCCATAAAATCGGTACATGTTAACGGACTTCTGTAATGTGTGTTTGGCGGTTTTAACATTCTAATTCTAGGTGTCCCTTTCCCGAGGAATTTCCGTGACACGGTGAAAACCATCATCAGGCGACTTTTCCGGGTGTACGCGCACATCTACAGCAGTCACTTTGAGCAAATTTGTGCCTTGGGGATTGAAGGTTCGGAATCTATTTGGACATTTCAAACCTTGTGTGCGACTCACAATCATCGATTAGCCCATCTCAACACTAGCTATCGACATTTCTTTCTTTTCATCAATGAGGTACGCAATCTTAGTGGCACCATATATCGTCCCGATCTTACCTGCTGGCATTCAGTTTGATTTAGTTGATAACAAGGAGCTGGCACCATTGGACGAGCTAAACGAGGCAATACTGGCTGAAGACGCCAAAAGTCGATAATGAATCTTGGGCTCGGGTCCCCCTTGTACAGTTGTATCCACCTGTAATCCTGCTCTTAGCGCTCTTTTTGCACTTACGACCAATGTGATGCACACGAGATGCAAGCAAGTGTGTTGAAGACATGTCCGTTCCTGGCGAAACAATCGTCATTTCTATCCGTTATGCATACAGTAGGTTACAAGTGAGTATGCAAGGGAGGGCAAATCGATACAACATGACGCCTAAGCATCAGCAGACGGAGCCGCTGCAGATGGCCCGTTGAGTGCAATGTTTGCAACACCTTCAATTACTGACGCAACATCTCCCTCTAACAACTTCGTAACCTGCGAGCGACCCCAAAAGTGGACGGCGTGAGAAACGTGGGTTAGTAGATGTCGAACCACGCACTTTGCCAATGGCTACTGTTTTTCCCTCGTCCCGCAAGGTAAAACGGCCAAGCTGGGGATAATCTGCAAATCGTTCTAGGCAGATGGGGGCCGTTGTCTCAATGCGTGCAATAATTTTTTGGCCTATGAGGGATAGAGAACAAATTCATTAGGGACCTCGGACAGAGGGAACGTTGTCCCGTGCGAACCTTTCTTGGCGAACTGGGGCGGTTTCTTCGACTTTCTACCGGTTTTCTTATCGAAATAGTGAAGTAGTGCCTGCATATATAGGATTAGGTTTGTTCTTTGGTTTTGGAAGAGGGTAAACCGCATACAGTCAGCTGGACTTCCTCAGCCAAAGTGTGTACGTGCATGATAGCGCTGTAGCCTGCGCAGATGATGTTCTTGTGATCCAAAATGGCCAATTGAGCCTCAAATCGTCGGACAGCGTGCACGGGCTTTCCTGGGCTGGTAAGCATGAACCCTGGGCTAACATCTTCATCTTCGACGCCGCGCAGCCGAATGCGCACATTGTCTCCCCCGAATGCGTAATTCACTTCGTCCTCAGCCTCGCTGTAGATTGCGCTGACTTCAACGAGAACCTGCCAACCAACACAGTATGGAGCACAGAGCCCAGGCGGAGTAATGACTGTTCGTACCTTGTTTGGCATCATTAGGAGGCTGTCGCCCTTCTTCGTGCGCCCACTCTCGAGCTTCCCCACGACGACTGTACCAAGGTCTTTGTATTTTTCCGAAATTGGCAGCATGACCGGACCATTGATTTTACGGTCTACTAATGGGACGGAATCTAGCTGTTCTAGTAGGGAGGGACCACTGAATAGATTGGGTTCACAATCCGATGTGACGCGCAGATGATGAAAATGACTCACGTCCACCAAGGCGCGACCTTCTTCGTTACACGATCTTTTACGTTGACTCCAGTGTACCCGGAGATTGGGATCCACTGGATATCATTTTGAACGTTAAATCCAGCCGACCGAACAAACGGAGCGAGTTTGTCCTTAATTTCCTTAAACCTTTCCTGAGCCCACATTACAGTTGGGTCGTCCATTTTGTTAATCACAATGATGAGCTTGCCAACGCCAGCTGTCTTGACTAGCATGATATGTTCTCGTGTCTGTCCTCCTTTTTCGAATCCTGTCTCGAATTCGCCCTTTCGAGCAGAAATGACGAGAATCGCCACGTCTGCCTGGGCTGCCCCCGAAATCATAGAAGGTACGTATGTTTTGTGTCCCGGAGCATCGAGAACTGTGTACCGTCGAGCAGAAGTCTCGAAATATGCTCGCCCTACTTCTACAGTTTTCCCCTAGGAGAGATGGTGTTGTAGCTCTTGACATGCGGGAACAATGTTTGGTGGCTTTACGGACCTTGCTTCGTTCCTGAGTGGTAGAATCAAGAGCCCAACTGAGATACCATGTCTCACGCCCTGCTTCCTTCGCCTCCCGTTCGTACTTTTCCATCGTCCGCTTGTCGACACTCTCTGTAAGAAAAAGGATCTGACCACCAAGGGTTGATTTGCCCGCATCGACATGCCCGACAAAAACGATGTTGACATGAGATTTGACTGCGAAAATTCACCGTAAGCAGGATAAATTTGGAGTATCCTTATTTTTCACACCATTAGGATCAACCACCTCCCCATCGCCATAAAGATCCTTCAGCGTCTCCTGATCCGCTACAGCGAGGGTATCGTGTAGAACTGCGTCTGCGGAGGTTTTGCTCTTATCAGAGGTGAAGTCGAAGCCCTTTGCCGACTTAGACACTGATGTAACAGGTGTATTTGTGCCCGTAGCAGCAGTGGAAGAAGGCCCAGATCCGGATGCTGTCGCTGGTGCTAGAACAGGTTTAGGGATGGTATTTGCAGCAGGCTTTGCAGAGGGAGCGGCTGGCGCGACTGCTGGGGCTAGGGGAGGATTTTCCTTCTCTTTGCTCCCACCGCCACCGATGTTGAGTTTGATCGTTTTGCCTGGTGGCGGATCGATGGCTGTTTTTTCTGAGGTCGACGTCCCACCAACCTTTGGTTTGATCGTGGGTGGGGGAGCAGGTATAGGTGGTTCGCGTTCGATCGGTGCTCGATCGCCCTGAGGTGACGCGTATGAGGAGCGACTCAGAAGTGGATCCGGGGACCCATATGGCTGCTGAGCTTGCTGCCACTGCTGTTGTTGTTGTTGGCGGAGATGAGGGGGAGTATACGCCTGCTGTTGAGACGATGGGTATCCTCCATATGGAGCTCCAGGATATCCGCCTTGGCCAGTTGGCGGGCCGTATTGACTTTGCTGGAAAGCACCCCCGAACGCAGGGAAGAGGTTTGGGGGGTTTTGCCCTCCGTAAGGGTATTGCTGCCCACCTGCGCCAGGTATGTTTTGCTCGCCAGGCTGCCCTTGCTGCTGCTGCTGCTGGGGGTAGCTTGGCTGATTCTGCCGAGGGTTCTGGCCAGGTACAAAGGTAAATGCACCAGGATTGAGTCGACTGGGCGGCTGAGACATTATTCCCAATCTACTGGGGACGGCAGTTGTGAAGAGTGGGATGGCAGCTGTACAGTATGCCGGATCCGACGTAACGCGTGACACCCCGAAACCTCACTCAAGTCGAGAGAGCGAGTCAACTACGAATGTTACAACAAAAGATACGTGGGTACATGATGTACAGCATCTATACACTAACTTATGGTTTCACCACGGGAACAACTTGCATAGCCTACAAGCGTGTGTCAAGGATTTCAGAGTTGTGTTACACACCGGAGTAACACCGGAAATACGAACCGTTCTGGTGAGCTCATATATTCTCTTCTGTCCAGCAAAAAGGATGGCCGCGGTGATAACAGACTGGGTCAATTTGCTTCCAATGCCCTTGTACAGCCCAGTAACACCCTCATGCTTAATGACGCTCAATATACCATCCCAAGAGGACTTGTACTTAAGTGCAGTATCTTGACCCGACTGTAGGCGGCTCTTGATGACAATCTTTCGGACAAGCAAATCAGTGAAATGGCTTGGAAAGGTTGGGCGCATGAACAAACGTATGGATAGGTCGCCGAAGTCGCAACTAAAGCGGGGCACATGGCTCAGTTGAAGTGCCCAGATTTTGTGATAGATGCAGCTCATACCCAGCTTAGAGATCGCCCCGAGCCACAAGTAGTCCATATCGGAAAGGACGGCAATAGCCTTCGCCGTCCCTCCAGCGGCACGAAGCTTGGCGGTACGACGTGCCACAAGAATATTCTTCAGTTGTTCAAAGACAGTATACTGTGGGAGCGGTATTCGGGATCCATATTGAAGGGGTCGCAACAAGGATGCGCACCTGGATGATGGGATTCAATACCAAAACAAGTGCAGGGCCTACGCCACGCCACAGGGTACTAAAACCGCCTTTGCGGATGAGGAATCTAACCGTCTCAATTATGCCCCTCTTGGCTACTCTGGGCTGTTCAGTGGAGGACGACGGATCATTGACTGGCATAGTTTGTACAGCTTGTGTGGTCTGGATTACCCATATAGGGTTGACCAAAATGGTGGTGGCTGAGCCTGCAATCGTGCCTGTTGAAAAATTGGCCATCGTTAAACGACGTGTCAACGTGACATGCGTGATGGTGCGACGCACCCGCTAGCATGGATTGGAATGTGGAAAGTCCTTGAGACGCTCCTTTCGGGCGACGAGCAAGAATAGCCTCCCGCGAGCCCTCGTAGAAATAATAATAGAAACTTGAAGCCCGGGTGAACACAAGAACCGCGAGACCAGTTTACAGCATGTCAAATCACTCACCCATTAGTGACAGCGATGCTGAGGAGCGAGCTGCTTAGCCCGCTATATAGCCCAGTCACGCCCTCTGATTTAATAACATCTAATATAGCCTCGTAGGTGGACTGCCGTGATGGATTCGACGCGCCGAACAATGAGCACTCATGGATATAACAACATATCTCTAGGGGACAAATATCTCACCTTATTCGACTGTTTGACCTGTACAGCGGCGCGAGTAGACAAAAATATCAAAGGACTGGGAATGTCAGAAGAAACCGAATCAAGCTTGTGACCAGCGTCGGTCGGTGGAGCAGCGTACTAGGTCAAGGTCATTGCGACCACGCCGGCAGCAGCTCCGCTAGTGGCATGAACTACGGAAGAGGACGACATGTTCGTTGTGCGAATGGTGAGGGGGTGAAGGAGGCGGAGTTATAACCGGGGCTTGTGAATGGTGATCACGTGGCCGTGGATTGCGACGACATGCTTAGGATTACTTTCGAAGAGAGCACTGTATTATTATAGTCTGCAATGGGGAACATGGCGCGGCACTAGTGAAGCTTTCAGGACACAAAAATTGAGGATCAAATGAAAATTTGCCGAAATCATTTCAAGGCTGCCAGTTGGGCTAGGCTGGCACCCATCGCGTGGTCTTCTTACAACATTTGGCTTTCCTCTAGTCCCGCAGTTGTCATGCACTGAGAGTTTTTCGCGTACCGTGTAGTACACGCTTGGGCGCGGACACCGCATGTTGCCGGTTTTTTTGTTGAAACAAATATACAATAACCAACTTGATTTTCATTCTTTTTCACCAAACATCGCGCACCGCGTCTCGTACTCACTGCTGCGTAGGGCCTTTAAAACCCTGAAGCGATAAGACTGCTTCACCCTGCCAACATGAAGGGCCGCCCCCACCCCTCCCTACCCCATTTCGTCCTCCTTCTTTCATGTTTGTTCTCTTCTGTCCTCGCGGACATCCCTAGAGTGGATTTCGGCCGCATGGGCGTCGTTGCACTGGGCGGTGCTTTTGCCGGGCTTGATTTCTACACTGCGAACTCCACCAATACCTTTGACACGAGCACGTCCACGCTGCTAGCACGCGCTTCGAATGGCACAATTTCACCGATTGGGTCCACCAACGTCGGTGGGTCAATAAGCGCTGTCTGCGGGCTCGGTAACACAATATACATCGGCGGGAACTTCTCGTCACTCTCCGGAGGCTCCTACTCCAATATCGCAGCGTACGACACTAAGTCGCGGAAGCTTTCACCCTTGCAGTCGGGCCTTGATGGCGTTGTACACGCGTTATTTTGCGATTCTAGCTCCAACGAGTTATGGGTTGGTGGCGAATTTCGCACACCAGTAGGCGCAGATGCGACACAGTACGGCGGATCAGTGGCCATCTTCAACATAAAGGCATCTTCATGGACCCCTACAGGGTTCTTCGGCCTTTCAGGGGGGAGCTCCAGTGTGCGTGCCATTTCGCGAGGCTCTGGTTCTGCCTCATCTGCGCTCTACTTCGCCGGCTCGTTCTTGACCACCTTCGGGACGAACACGACCGTCAATTTTACCAATAATCCGAATGTGCCATATTCCAGCGGCGCCACCCCGTTCTCGAGCTCACTCGTTCCCATTCCCCTATCGGCTTCTGATGTTAACGCTAACCCGTCATCGACCGAGGCTGGCTTCACTGATATCGCGAATATCCTTTGCCCCGCTGGAGCGGATGGTCCGGGGAATACGTGGTTCTCTCAAGATGGGGTCCTCAGTCATCTTACAATCCTCACCAATAAATTCCAGAATGCAAGGGGCATTCGCCTGGGCAATACTTTCATCAGTAACCATGGGACCAAGACATTTACGTGCGTTTGCGTGTCAATTCTCGTGTCCATTTTGGTTTGACTCCTCCACGCCTAGCGTCACAACAATACCGAGCAATAACGTTGTACAACTCACTTACATTGACCCAACCTCTAAGGCAAACAAGACGTGCACGACATGCCCTTTATTGTCGGATTCGTCGGTGCCTTACCAGGATTTCTTATTCCCCGATTCTACAACCTTGACCGGCGTTCAAATTACTTTATTGGAATGGAATGGAGCCTCTTCTGGATTACATCTCTTGCAACTACTTTCTGATGGTGAGTGTTTTCTAATCTCACTCGCTGTGGGTCCTCGCTCATTTTGCATTGCAGGAGCATTCGCGTCTGCCATATCTGATAACAATGCGCGGTCTTGCTTCTCGCCCAATGCATCGGGCGTATATCAAACCGGCCGCTGGGCAGTCATCAACGCTGTGACAAACATACCTGGGACAATTCAGACCGTGCTGGAGGCCACAGTCAAAGTCGGCACGCCACCGAGCAATGCGCCAGCCCTCACCTGGCTCCCATATGTCTCTGCCTCCGGCATTTACAATGTTTATACCTACGTCCCAGGGTGCCAACAGTTCGGCGATTGCTCGAAGCGTACTAGCGTAGACATCACGGTGTATCCTGGCGACGGCGCATCCCCGATAACCAAGACAGTAAATCAGCTAGTAGAGTCAGATACCCGCGTCCTCATTTATACGGGCTACGTTGTCCCCACCGTTCCAGCATACAGCGTCGCCGTCAAACTCGCTCTTGCAGCAAACCCGACGGGATCTGGCATTGGTGGCGAGTACGAAATCATTGCGGACCGTGTACAGCTCGAACTTATATCGCTTGAACCTAATGGAGCGAGTGGGGGAGGCTCTGGTGGAACCATCGCTGGCAGCTCGATCGGCTTCGGTTTCTTCGAGTGGAACACTGGCAACTCGGGAACCGTAAATGCCACTGGCGTGATCCCGAATATGTCTGAGACGCGCTTTGATGCCCTCTCAACCAGCTTTGCGTCAGCTCTCGGATCCTCGGCCTCCGCCATTGTGAACGCTATTGTCGCGGCGTCCGACAACAACCTGTTCCTTGGGGGCTCGTTCGCAGGCACCAACGTGTCATCGAATATCGTATCGTTCGCCAACGGCGCTCTTGTTCCGCTGTCTGCCAATGGCCTTAACGGCACAGTGACATCCCTCGCATTCGCTAATAACACGCTTTACGTCGGTGGCTCATTTGGCGCCCCTGAGAGCGGGAGCTCGACTGTACTGCGAAATATTGCTAGGTACGATATCAGCGGTAACTCCTGGGGCTCGTTGGGAGGCGGCTTGAACGGTGCCGTGTCGAGTCTTACCATCGTTGGTGGTCAACTTCTCGTGGCAGGGAACTTTACAGAAACGTACGCAGATTCTAGCAACTTCGGCACCAAATCTGGGGGAATCGCGACCTGGGACGTGGGTAAGGGCAAGTGGGTCAGTGGTGGCGGCCTTGTTTTGGGCTTCGCAACTCTCGTCGCCCCCGGTGGTGTTAGCTCTGCTGCCGCCGAGTATATAGCTGGTAATATTCGCACCGTCAGTGGCAACAGCGCGCCCGGCTGGGCGTTGGTAAGCAATGACAAGAAGGGTGCACCAAGCTTTGGCGGCGCCGCATCTCCGCTTGGAGACTTTGCCGCTGAAATCCCAGGAAACCCGACTCGTCGCAGGAGCGTACCTTCAGAGGTTGGCTCCGTAGGCTCCTGGTTCATTCCTAGCTTCCTGGCGTCCTCTCTCATCACTCGTCGATCATCTGGCCCACCTGCAGCCCTCCCTTCCCCGCCCGCGACCCCTGCCCCAGCAGTATTGGCCATGACCTTTTGGACCAACCAGTCTAATTCCGACGAGGCCGTAATTCTGGGCGGTAACTTTTCATTCGTTGCGACGGGCGCCCAGTCCGTGTCGTCTGGCGTTGCCCTGTATTATACCAAAAACCAAACAATAGCGGCACTTCAGGGTCACCAAGTCAACGGAACCGTGTATGCTGTCTTCGTGAAGGACCACTCACTCTATGTCGGAGGTAACTTCACTGTCGGATCCTCTGCCGGCCTTGCCGTCTACGACCTCTATAGTCTGGCTTGGCAAAACAACATTGGCACCCTATCTGGTGACTCTGGTTAGCGATTTAATTTTGCTTGCGTGATAGTTGTGTGTGCTGACTCTCGGCGCAGCCTATTCCGGGGAATCTGTTATACGCTCCATTTCCAACCCACCCTCTCAATCCAAATATGTCATTGTTGCGGGCACCTTCTCTGGTGTGGCCGGTGTCACTTGCGAGGCTGTGTGTGCATTCGACACTAGCGTTGGGAAGTGGGTTGATCTTGGGAGTGGAGTCAGGGGTGAAGTTGCCGCCGTTGATTACGCTAAGGTATGGTGACGAGGAGTATCCGCAAGGAATCACGCTTACCACTTATTTAATTCGCAGGCTGGTTCAGATGACGTGCTGGTGGTTGCGGGATCCATTCAGCTCCAAGATGGGAGCACTTCCAACGTTGCGAAGTACTATTTCTCAAACTCTTCCTGGGCAGCTGTAGGGTCTGGTCTTCCTGGGCCTGTTACCGCTGTGAGCGTGAACGATCATAGTGTCGATAACATCTTCGCTGCTGGACGGTGCGTTCTTAAACGTCACAATGTCAACATACCAAAACTGATCACCTCGAACCCAGCACTTCCGACGGCAGCTCGCCGTTCATGCTTCATTGGGACGGAAAGTCGTGGAACACCATCAGTATGCTTCCAAGGTTGGACTTGGTGTGTATTTGACTGACATTCTCATATCTTAGATAATCCTCTGTCCGGGTCTACGATATTCTCACAGCTTGCATTTGTGCCGTTAATGAACGAGCATTCGACTAATAATGTCATTAACAAGGATCGCATGCTTCTTGTGTCTGGGTCGCTCACTTCAGATTCCTTTGGAAACGTATCCGCCGCTCTCTTCGATGGGAGCTCGTGGTATCCGTACTTGGTATCAACAACGTTCTCTGGCGCATCAGGCGTTGTTGCAGGTTTATTCCATTCTTTCACTACCTTCTCTTTCAATCAGCGTCGTGAGTGTTGCGTTCTGTCCTGGCGAAACCTGAGTTCCTGTGCTCAAACATTCTTTAGACTTCCTCGCCGCTAGTATTGTCATCCTAATTTCCATGGCAATAGCGATTGGTATTGTCTTTTTCCTCCTGCTTGCTGGAGTAATCTGGACGCTCTTATCTCGAGACAACTCCCAGCTTGACCAGAAGGCTTACATTGAAGATGATGCCAGCGTGCATCGCCCTTCGTCACTCCTCGAGAATATCAATGCAGCTACCCGCTCAACAATTATTGGAGGTGCGGCGGCACCAGTGAGTCGTCAGAGTATGGAAGACCGCGCGGGTGTGTCGACAGAAGGCGACCACACCACTGATGGTGATGGTTGGCGCCGAGCCGAAACACCAGCCGTTGCTTCTGGTGGTGGCATCGTGGGGACTGGGAACGAGCCTGAGGAGGAAATAGGGCGTCCAGCGTTTGCTCGATACAGCTTTGATGGTGAAGGCGAAGGCGAACTGCAACTTCAAACTGGGGCTCAGCTCTCAGTGCTGGATGATCGAGACGCAGCGTGGTGGTATGTACGTGATGAACAAACAGGTCGGGAAGGGATCGTTCCCGCCGCATATCTGTATTGAGGAGCCGCGATACCCCGATCCCTGTTTTTGTTTTTGTTATTTTGCATCTTTAAAGTCCCACAAACCCAAGTCATGTTGCGACTTTGTGCTTCTCATTTTAGGAACATCCTCATTTTAATCATCATCGATTGGTTTGGTACTTTGGTTATTTTGAATGACAATCAAACTTGCATTGTAATTTTCTTCCTCTTCCCTCGAAGGCAACCGAGTGAACGATGGGTGAACTTCTGCCAGATCCTCACATTCACAACAATACATTGGGGAGTCTACCGCTTCTACAGGGATATTGGAAAAGGAGGCACAGGGCTGTATCTGAATCTATCATTGCAGGAGCGGGTCACGAAAGTGTTTCTGGCTATTATGACGGAAAGCGACTGCTGTCTTGAAGTGTTCTCGTCGTTTCTGATCGCGAAACTCGCGAACATGCCGCCCTGCTTCTTTCGCTTCGCCACGATTACGAGCCTTGATTGTCAACGTGCCCTTTCCAAATGCACCGAAACCTCCGCCGGATGCGGGTACAAGGACACCGTCCTTCTCAGCAAGGATCCTTTGAACCATTTCGCGTCCAGATGGGGCACCTCCAGAGTTAGAGTGACGAGCTGGAAGTGGGGCATCAAAGTTCTGCTTGTAGTACTTGGCCATGGTGCGATGGCCGATTCGTGTGCCTGAGGGAAGGACGAGCTCATATGGCGTCTCACCATATTTCAGATTATTGTCGGGCAGAGCATCGTCCTCGGATTCGACACCATCTTCAGATTCGACATCATAAACGGATTCGTCATCACCAACGGTGACATTCTCGTCATCATCATCATCATCCCACTGGTCATCTGCAACGTCTGCAGCAGCTAATGTTCTCCTTGTCGCTTTATTCCTCCGTGCGTTACCGGCTGCATCGGGATCGGGATAGCTGGCGGTGAAATCGTAGAAGTCCGAGATCTCGAGTCTTTCGCGTTCCGAGTCGTATGCAATCTTTGTGTGACTTTTGTCGATCATATGTTTTCGCACAGCATGAAGGCTGCCGTATTCGCGATTGCAATACAAACATGCGTTCCCGATAGCCACCTTCTCAGCGAGGTAGGTGATAAGACCCGGAGCATCTTCCAGATATTGTGCGTCTGGAATGAAGAATCCGTGCGACGTTGCCATGTGATCCAAATTGTCAGCGACTGATGATGACGAGGCTGCGCAGAATAGACACGAGAGCGGGCCAAGACGACTCCGTGCTGCAGCCAAGCGTTCATCAAGAGTCAGGGAATTTTCTTCTTCGCTCGTGTTTTGGTGATCGTTTTGAATGGGTGATTGGGTGGGAGGCAGGGGGAGAGGGACAACCGTGCTCGAAGACGTCTCGGATGACGATGAAACTGAAGTTCCATTTGCATTAGAACTTGTGTTGCCTGATGCTGGCACTTGGGAAAGCTTCAACTCATTTTCCTTGTGCTTTTTGGACACGATATGTGACCTGTAAGCATTTTCGGTCGAATACACTTTACTTTTATGAGTCAGGTTCGGATCATAGATGTAGGTTCTGAACATCCCAACATACTTGCAAACTTCGCACGTCGCCCCTCGATCAGCAGTCGTCAGCGCGGTTTCAGCACGCTTGTCCAAAACCTTTTGGTTAAAGGTTGTTGCGTTGATGGGAGGTAACCCAGCAACACGGCGCTGACAGAGGCACATGTCAACACAGGTCGAATGTACAGATAATATATAACACACTTTCATGTTATACCTGTGGTGATCGCTTCTATAATGTTCTCGCTGAGCCTCGCCAGTTGGGAAGCCGATTAGACATGACAAGCAGGTGAACTGAGGTGTAAGGTCGTGCGGTTGAAGTGTAGGCGTTACAGTATTTAGGGAGATGGGATTCTCCATCTGATGGGTCTGAGAGAACTTCGTGAGACGGCTTATGAGCAAGCAGCAGCGTAAGGGTGGAGCTTATGTCAGCCGCCTCCGACGGAGAAAAGCGGTTGAGGCGCGAACGCAAACAACCCACGCAAAACCCGTCGCGTCGCAGTTCACGATGTTGTCTGCTCGTCCACGCATAGACCAGAATGCACAAAATGTTCACTACAATTTAACCATGAAAACCCCTGCAAAACCTTCCACATCGAACACCCTGGGTGCCAGCACGATCCTGCGAACAAACCTCAAAGAGAACACGGCAAACCGTGCTGCTCTCCTCAAGACAGCCCCTCGTGCACATATCATTCCTAGCACACCAATTCTTAAGAAACCTGTAACAAGTATGTTTTGCCCTTCGTCGCGTTCGCCTGCTCAATTAACGGTGTCCAGATTCGATAACTACCCCCGCGTACAATGCCTTAAAAGAGAGCAGTCTGCTAAGCACTAGGGCTAATAACACGATGAAAATGCCCCGTCTTCTTGATCTCACCAATAAAACGCCGTTCGCGAGTCACCATCTCCCAGAGTCCCCGAAAAGTGGCGCATTGGAATCTCCTCTCAAAGCGCCATTCCAACTGGCTTCTATGACTTCGTCCGATGTTCCAGACACAATATTGAGGCCGAGCCGTGCGAGGACAAGTCTCCGTATGCCTCGGATGTCTGGTAGCGGTCCCAGCAACGCGCTTCCTCCAGTCACGCCAGCACCCGAAGGCAGGAGGAAGCATTGGGAAGTGCTCAGCGATAGTGGAGACATCAGCGTGAATGATGACTCGAACGATGATTTGGGACAACCAGCGATCGATCTAGAAGAAGAAATTGAATACATGCCTCCTCGGGCAGCTGGTGCGTTAAAAGGTTGAGCGCTTCTCATTTGCGATTCTTCTAATTGCATGATTCTAGAACTGCCCTATGACCCCGGGTTTGACATGCCGGATTATAAGGAAATGGGGGCGAGTATTTGGAGGATTGGCAACATCTTCGATGTCTCTACCCTAGTGGACATACGACCTCCTGATATTCCGTTCGTGATTGAGCCAGACGATGTCCCGTCCTTTGACTCCATCATCCAGCTCGAGCCCTATGTTGAACGTGGTAAGCATCTTATCCCTGTCTCTCTCGCGGGAACTAAGCTAAATTTGTCGTGAGTAGAGGAAGACCTCGAGACTTATATCGGCTCGCAAAATTTACACACTCGCTTCAAAAAAGCCTCCTCAAATCTCCCATCACTCCCGCCTTCAACGACCCAAATGTCCAGTCAACGTCTCATATCAGCTCAACGATCCAAAACACAAACTTCGTTGCCATCATCCAGCTCACAAAGGGCCGCCGCCACAAGGAGCACCCGGAAAGCGGATGATATCAAAGTCGCAAGGAACACTCGCGTTCAGATAGGGAGCGTTTCAGTGCCCGCTTCGTCGTCGGCTACTGCTGGGCGTACAGTTGAGCGTACGCTACGATCACGCAGCACTGCGCAAGCAGCTGCAGAGAAATCGGCGGTCAAAGCGTCGAAGGCAGGTTCTGCGCAAGCGAGTCGAATTCCCAGGAACGCTGCCACGCAGCCAGTGTCAACTCGTGTAACGCGCAGTGCCACAGCGACCACTCGAGCAGCAAGGTTTAATCCTCCCACCGCAGTGAATGAGACTGATGACGATATTGTCCCAGAGCTCATGATTTCCCTGAGTAATGTTATAGATGTGTTCGATTTTCAGTTGACACTGACCGAAGACTGACGGTCTGGCATGCGGAAGTATGATATGAAACAAGTCTGATTTTTGTTGTATTTTTACCTTGTTAGCGAGTGGTATTATGCCAAACTTGTGATGTCGTGAGATTCAATCCGTCAGTGGCTGACCGAACCACATACCCAAATGCAAGCAGCCCTCTGTATTGAAACTTGTACACTTTTGGATATATGGAGCAGCAGGCGTGACGCGGCCAATAAGTACGAAGGTAGTGAGCCACCAGGGGTATGCTCCCACAGCATGGCAACTGGAAGACTGACGGGCTACATTGGCGTTGTCGAGTCGACTTCAATCGTGGGTACGATGCTCGCAATGAATTTGAGGAATACAACGAGGTAAAAATCGACTCGCATCGGATCACCCTCATCAGACGGAACATCTGAAGGGGCCGAGGCCGAGGGGATGGGGGTAGTGGTGCCACTCCCAGTGACTTTCCTCACCATCCCACCAAGCCACCGTTTCTTTCCTGCGTCTTTTGAGGTGAGAGCTCGCTGTTGCTCGGCAGTGACACCTGCGTTCATGCGTTCAATGACTTTCTTCATAACGCTTGCATGCTTGCAAGGGTGCACGGATGCTAGGGTTATCTTAGCGGAGTGCGGGAATGGTTCTATCGTGACAGTTTTATATGCATGATCCGCTGAGACGTCTTCAAATACTTGATTAGGGGTGAGTGGTCGGTTCGCCTAACGCCGATGTTCGCATCAGCGGGCAACAGTGGGACCGAATATCACGGGAAAGCTTAATGCCGTACCTCGTCATAGCCTTGAAGCCAGATGCGAGGAGTTTGATAATATTTGTCATACGTGATCATAACGTCGTATTTCCTGTTCTGCAAAAGATTATTGCGTGCTGCCGGCCTGGGTAGCCGCAGGAAACCGTTAGGAGATCGCGGACTTAGGGTAATTGTGGCTCGATAGCTTACTCAGGCTGCACTGGCGCCACGGCAGCCGCGTCGTCTTCTTTCTCTAGGCCTTCTTCCTCCATATCAGGTATCTCATCCAAATCTGGTGGCGCTTCAGCAGGAGCCGCGCCTGCCTTTCCAAGATTGAGGTTGCCCATCGCACTAGTGACAGCTTCTGGCTCGTCGTCGGGTATGTCTTCAATCTCCCCAGTTTGTGTTGTGGCGGCCTCTGAGGGACGCGATGAGCGACAGGAGGATGGAAGAAGACAAGATTGTGCGGCACTCACTACGACCTGAATGTGTTTGCACCCATTCCTCTTCTTTATCGCCTGGAGCCCCGTCGTCCCCAAACGAGAGTAATTTCTCGTCATCTTCGTCGGCATCGGTGTAGGCTAGAGAGGTCGCCCGTCTCATACATGGGACTGGGAGCGCACGGACAATCGGATAAGTCATATGCCATACAGTATGGTTGTGGGATGGAGCACTTGCCTCCGCGCGTCACAAGATATTGCTTGTCTGGCGGAAGGAACTCTCGTGTCTTCGATCCATCTCCTTTCTCCCTGCAAATCAGACGTGAGTGCGATACATGATCTGAAGGTTAGTTTAAACACCATACCACGTCCATACGGGGAACTTATACGCGAGGAAGTCTCCAGCTGCCACAAACTCCTCTAAGATGGCACGGTGCCTCATGGTTAGCTCCCTGAATGCGCGTAACAACAGGCTCCAGCTTGCCTGGGGTGATTCTTCCGTGCTCTTTGAACTTGCTTTCGCGCAGAACCTTTGACAAGAGAGATGAGAACGCGCCACATCGCTCCATAATAACGAGCCACCGACAGGGCTGAGATAGTCTCTGACAGCCCAGTATTGAGTCTGTCGCATTAGATCGGTCAACGTAATATCAACAGAACAACCTAGCCAATCCAGCCCAACCTGAAGTGAATGCAAGCTCATGGTGGTACGCTAGGATCGGGAGCAGAAGGTGGCGACGGTACGGAGATACCCAGTCAAGTTGAACCCTGAGCGCTTATGAGCAAGGCGTCAGCCACTTCAGTTTCCGTGCCTCGGGTATCGTCTTATGTCGTCGCCGGGTGCTTGTTGGTTCTACGTTCCACTCTATTTTTGACCCCGCTACCCGAATGGTTAAGGGATAACTCCCAATTAAGCTCTCCATTGACAAGCTTTACACGTTGTCAGTGGTCACTCCCTTTTCACTTGGCCTCCACAGGGAAATAACACTGAGACTTACTGCCCAGTAAAAGAGGGTGTCTATTTGCTTCAACATGGCTTCGACCCATATCAAGGGGGTCCCGTTAGACATGTATGTTGACCTCTGCACCGAAACATTAAAGGATCTCATAGCATATACTTTACAGTCTCCCTTGATGTTGGCAGTATTTTCGACTATATTCCCACTCACCCCTCTCGCTTCTGCTGCGTTTTGGTCCATATGCGATGGTATATCAGTATTGTGCTTGATACGGCTATTGAGGATGAGGCATCAACGAAAAGATCTTCGACAAGAAGTCCTAATTGCTATAAGGTAAGTGTTGTGGTTTATAATGCGGCCAGCTACTTAATGTGATACAGTTATCTTTTTCACCCTTACACAGGACTACCCACACTAGCGCTGTCTACTTCCTCCATTGACAATATGCTGCATTTATTGACGCTCTACTACGCCATGTCAGGTGCGTGGGGCTCTTATTGATCCACTCTTGAAGGCATGCAGCTAAATCCATCATCTAGGAAACGTTTCACTGGCTCTCTTCATCTTGGCCGCCCTCACATGCACATCTTTGCCCTCGATACTTCTCGTCCCGCCAATAATCGTCCTAGCAGCTCGGGGTCTTAATGGGTCACTACGCACGCTTAATGTCCTTCCCCTTGATCATCGAAAAGCATACCGATATGCAACTCAGTTTTTCGTGTATCTGGCGACGCTTGTTGGTTTATCCTCCGTTGTATCCGCTGGGTTTAGATGGATTCCGAGGACATGGGGGGCTGTGTAAGCTGATATTCTATCAGTGCGCATCCTCTGACCGCTGTATGGCTCATATTGACATGCGTAGGTTAACATTACCCGATTTGACGCCCAACCCCGGGCTGTGGTGGTACTTCTTCACCGAGATGTTCGACCATTTTCGCCCGTTTTTCCTCATGGTTTTCTCGGTAGGCTTTATATATATATTCCTGATTTCTACTGATATGTGGTGACGTGACTTCTGATTCTTTGCTGGCAGGCCCACATTTTAATTTACGTGGCGCCGGTCACTTTCAAATTGCAGTAGGTGCAGCGTTTGCCTGTATTGCGAGATACTCATCTTTCTTCGTGGATAGGCATGATCCCTTGTTTGCCACCTTCATTTTGCAGGGCATCATTGCGATGCTGAAATCATATCCTACGTTGTCAGACCCCGGGCTCTTCACGGCCATGCACGCGCTCTTTCCAGAGCTTGTGCCGGGTACGCATCATTAATTTTTTCTTAATTTCAATCTATCCTAAAATCAATTGCCCGTTTTTGCCTTACAGAATTGCACCATCCGTTGCCAACGGTCATGTTGCACGTTCACGCTGCAGCACTTCTTCCCATGTTTCATCATTTATGGATGGGGGAAGGTACAGGAAATGCCAATTTCTTCTATGCTTCCACTTTGGTTTTCGGACTTGCCAACGCGGCTGCCATTGTTGACGCACTTAGAGCCGGGCTGAGACTAGGGTTTGGAAAACGCGAGGGCTGGGACCTTATTCAATCGTAATATAATGAGCAGTCTACTTGTGTCTTGGTGATGAATGTTGGCGTTAGCGGGTATTGCTTATTGTTCTACGGACGAAACAGCCATGAAATCATGCAAGCAACATAATGTCCCAAGCATCGCGGGAATACCCTAAAAAGCAAGCTCAAGATCCACATAAGAAACATGATCGAAATGGGCGATGTGACTTGAGCACCGTCTCACGCTTCCGCAGTAATATCGTCCTTGGACTTTTTCTCCTTCAGTTTCTTGTCCCCCTTTTCCTTCTTTGATTTCTTCTCTCCATCCACCGGCACGCTCGTATTAGACGGAACGTCGTTCTTCTGTGCATCTTCAGCGATCGACTTCCTCGACTTTTTGGATTTTTTCTCCTTTTCCGAACTGGCGCCATTCACCGCCTCTTCCAAGGGTTTGGCCGCTTCAGTCGGTACGACACCGGCATGGCTCTCTGCATTCACCCCAGACTTACGTTTCTTCTTTTCCTTCGTTATGTTCGAGGTATCGTCGCAAATAGTATCCTTGGGGATGCCAGGAGCCGAGTCTGGCAGAGATTGAGGGGCAGAAGCGTCTGTCATTTTGACGCCCTGCGCGTCGGTGGTGGCGGAACCCGAAAGCTTGGATTTTTTCTCTTTTTTCTCCATTTTCTCTTTCGTGATTTTGACGTGATTATCAGGAGTGGTATTGTTGGGGGCAGCGGGAGCTGGGTCAAGCTGAGATTGAGGGGTAGAAGCGCCTACTATCTTGGCATCCTCATGCGCGTCAGCGTTAACAGAGGTAGAGTGCTTGTTTTTTTTCTGCTTTTTCTCTTTCTTTATCCCGGCGCCGTCATCAGGAGCGGAAGTATGGGGGACTGCAGGGGCTGAGACAAGTAGAGAGGTAGAAGCGTTTGCCATCTCGACGTCCGCATGCGCGGCAATGTCAGCAGAGGAGAGGTCGTCTTTCCTTTTTTTCTTTTTCTCCTTCTTTATCTTGGAGCTGTCATCTGCAGCGATGCCGTTGGAGACTACAGGAGTTGAGCCGACCGGAGTTTGAGAAGTAGAAGCATCCGCCATCGTGACATCTCCATGCGCGTCCTCGTCGGCGGTGGAGTTCGAGGGCTTGGCTTTTTTCTCTTTTTTCCCCTTCTCCCGTATTGACGTCTCATTTTTGTCAGCATTGAGAGTCACAACTAAACCATCCACAAAATGCACCAATTTCCCCTCTTTACTCTTCTTTTTCTTCGGCAAGGGCTCTTCTGCGGAAACCGTGGCTGAGCCTGGCGTGGTAGTCGTCACGGCCTCTGCTTCATCAGCGCCATGTTTTCGCTTCTTCGACTTCTTGACGCCTGATTCGGCTGGCACAGAATCTGACAGCGAAGGGGACGCCGCATTCTTTCCAATAAGGTCAAGTTTCAAAAAGCGGCATGTAAATAAGAACGCAGATTAGCACATACAGGAGCGGTTGAGGCAGCCTTTTCCGCTTTCTTCTCTGCCTTTAACCTCTTACGTTCCGCTTTGGAGATCTTTTTCGAATCCGCCTTCGATGTAGAGGCAGCGGTAGCATCGGCATTAGCTGCTGCGGAAGATGGTTCTGGTGCAGTGGGTGTGGTGGGCGGTGGACTGGCTACAGGAGATGTAGGTTTCGACCCGAACGTACGCTCATTGACAAGCTTGATGAAATTGGGAGAACCGTTATTGAACGGCGGCGCTCTACCATTACTATACGACCCGCCTCGTTGCTGTACGGGTTGTTGCCGGCCGTGGAACTGCTGTCGTCCTCCATTATAACCGTTCCCGTTATTTTTGAAACCCTTGTTATTGTTAACTTGCCCGTTTTCAATCTGCGAAGCGCGATCGGGATTTATTGAGGGTGCGGTATCCGTTGCGGCGGACGAGCCGTTGGTCCCGTTTGTCCCATTCGGTTGAGAGAGATTAGGCTACAGAAAATACAGGCGCGTGAGCTAAACTCCCATGGTCAAACCGTCGGTACAAACCTCACTGCGAGGCCCTTTGTACAGCGATTTTTCATGCTTCTCAGCTTCTGTCATACATGATGTGTGCCCCCTGGAGGAAAGCGTGTTATATGACGGACGTTCGCACAAGGTGTGCCATACGTACTTGAACTCCGCGGGTGAGCGAAAAGTTTTTGAGCAATCAATACATGACACAGGAGCATGACAACGTGCTGCAAACAGGAATTGCAGCGTCAAGAGAGTATAGGAGTACATGTCATGGATATATGTTAGGCATACCGTAGTGGGCATCGAGTTTAGGTTTTTTTACGGTGTCGCAGCAGCCTGGAGGCCAGCGAGCATTTATACCATTGCTCTGAACCTGAAGTTTGAAATGAAACCATACCTTCGCATCTATAATAGATTGGTCAGTAACGTTCCACTTCAGAGGAGTGCCTGACGCACTGAAAGGATACCATGGTGGCACCGAGGGGGGTAACGCGTGACAATTTGGAACTGCCGAGTTTGCGTGGCGTGTGACAACCGAAACTCCGCCCTCCGACACACTCCGACCCACTACTTCTGCCCAGACTGGGGCTGGCCCCTGCAAGCTTAATCATGCCACATCTACCAGAATCTTCGGACAGTAAAACGTCCTCAGGGGCTGCCTCTATACGCCGATTTCTACGGGACAGAAGGCGGCGGGCCAGCAAAGCAATCCTCAAATCTTACCGTATGCGTGCGCTACAAGGACGAGATCTCCCCATTCGAATACGACCTGTATGGATCTACTATACTGTGCTCCGATATGCGTCTTGTAGCATGATTCTCATCTCTACTTCTAATCAGTGGTTCTTGGTGTTCACTTGCCTGACCATCGTATTACTTGGCTTGCTCGGCTTCACAAATATCGCCAGGTGCGCCCTTGATCTTATTTCACGAATCCTTATGAGTGCTTACAGCGATTCTATCCGCTATTTCGACGCAACTTTCATGCTCCTATGCCTCACCTGGATCTATTGCGTAATTCCGCTTTCTTTCTTTCTGGCGGCGTTCGGCTTGGTGACCTGTGAAGGGGCCTTCCCGTCAACGACAAAATACTACACTTCATATGTCTTGGGGCAGCCACCGGACTGTTCTACTGGTGTCTTGAGCCGGAAGAGTATGTGATCTTTGCAAATCATCGTCCACCCGCTTACCATTATGAATTTGCTGGTTTATTTCGCCTTACGGCAGGGAGGCGCGGAGAGTATGGTTCTGGCGCCACGTAGGGCTAATTTGTACTTTAGTGTTGTGTTTTTTCTTTGGTGCTATCATGTCGGAGTATATTCAATCGCTGCTTCCAGTATGTCTATTCCGCCCCCGTTGTGTTCCCCCTTGCATCAAGACTCATCATGTTTACATACTATAGTACAAGGTATTTGAAGGTGGCGACATAGCCGCTAACCTCCTCGGGTGTACATGCGGTCTCACAAGTTGAGTCAACACGGACCTCTTAGGACTGATCGAACTGACACTATACCGCCTTTTTCGCCGTTTATCCCCTACGCTGTTCCCTCGCATGCAGTATCATATCATTCGGAGCGATACTACCGAAAACGTCGAGAAATTGCTCGACTATACACTCCTCTTGACGTCTCATCCGACGACTCTTTCGACGAAGACGAACTTGCAGAACTACCAGTGTATCGGCAAAACATAGGTTCTTCATTTGGGAGATCTCCCTCTGAGATGTTCCCATCCACTACTCCTGGTGGTGGTGGTGGCGGTGGTACGAATGGGAACGGGAACAGCGGTGGTGCTCCCCGTAGTTCAAGTTGGCCACCTCCAAAGTATAAAAAAAGTTTGAGGAGGTTAGGTGATGTTTGGGATAGTGGAGAAGAATTATTTGCGGTGGGTGAAGAGGACGAGAGTGAAGAAGAAGATAGAGATACAAAGCCGTCTGGACATAGCGTTACATCTGAATCCCCAGCGACACGACGTTAAACGTGTGGACTTTCCGTCTCTCTTGCCAGTAAAGCATAAAGCATGAGGAGGTAATATAGTAAAAATAGTAGTTTCTTGTGCATGGGTTTAGACGAAGCATATCTATATATAGCATCCCCAGTCCAGCTCCCAATTAGTTAGACACAGTACCCGGACATGCCTCATTATAATATGCGTTTTCAAGAACCCGCGTTTGGTACATTGTATTTTGCGACGGCTTCCAAAGCTGATGGCGGTACTGATAGCCGTACTGTAACTACAAGATAAGAACAATGGAGTGGAGTACGTATACAGTACTGTACATTACACAAAAGGGAGACGTAAATCAGCAAAAAAGGAATTGAAGCATGCAAAATTGTGCTGTATGTTAGTGTTGGGGGTATGCAAATTTTCAAACGCATGTGGATGTGTGTGCACGAAAGCAAAGCAAAAAGCAAAAAGGGCGATCGGTTTTTGTCATACCAATACTTGAACTTGAATACCAGTACTGGCGGTTCATTCGTGAGAGGGGAGAACGTCGCGAGGGGATTGGAGAGGGGGCCGGGCTCTGATGGAGAGACGGCGGCGGCTGGGGAACTTTGGCCGCAACATTAACAAGGGCCCGAGATAGCTCCGTGATGAGTGAAGCGCTGAGAAAGGGAGAAACAGCGGAGTGATATAATGTGCAACAGTGGGCCCCAAATGAGATAGATGCTGCAATGCCAATATGAGCAGATCACACCGCGCGCGGCGACGAAGCGCGCGAGTAAATCGGCCAGATTGCGATGTTTCTGCGGCAGGTTGCCGGGAACGAACTGGAGGGCATTGGTTTGTTTACCTCAGCTATAGTGCAGCAGATCCCATGTCTGAGGCCGGTTGCCAAGATGGTAGGTTGCTTAAACAATTTGGATAGCCAATTCCCCCATCGAAAAAACGCAGAGCAGCAGAAAATGCAATTGTGGAGGCGATGACCGTAAAAGTCACCATCATCCCTTTTTGATCCTCATCCCGAGTCTTCATGGCGGAGCCCTAGGTTTCGGTTGCGGCCTCGATATTCTCCCAATACCAAATGCCAAACGCTTCCCATTCCTACCACCGCCTCTCGTCCTGTTCGGCGCGGTTGCAGTGGCTGTTATGGGCGCAGCGGTGCGCACAAACCCCGGGTGACTATTGTCAGTGCCACAAGCACTGCAAACGCTATTCCCCAAGGAGACAACAGAACCAGGGGGCGTAAGCATAAGATCCAGCTCTACCAACGCTTCGGTAAGAGACAGAAGCTGTCTGTCACCACCGAGGTTCCCACTTCGAGACCGAAACATACGCTTTTGAGGTAAGTTGGTATGGGAAGATGTAGCGTGGAAAGAGGCAGGGGGATAAGATGATGAAGGGCGGAGCGGACGGGGATGGGACGGGGACGGTGGCGGCAATGACGAGAATAGTTCGCTTTGAGTAATACCCACAGTTGAGTTGCGTGTTGCGAGAGCAAGATCCGCGTGGATCGTATCGTGCACTGAGTATGGCGGGAAGGGATGTGATGATACATGGATTTGCGGTGGTTGGGGAGTATCTGATGGTGGTGATAGTGCTGCTGGTGATGTAGTAGTGTGCGAGGTAGCAGAAGGAGCGGAAGTGCCAGGCGTAGAAGCTGTCGTCTCATCAGGGCACGTTGTATAACCAGACGAAAGACTGTAGGACGAGCTTGCAGCAGAGTCGATCGTGTGCTGCAGATGAGGAGCGCGCACGATAAATTCTCGAGGTCGTTTTGGTTGCTGCTGCGCAGCGCTAGCAGCGATGTAACCTCTACCATCCTCGTAATCATCTTCGTCCTCATCCTCGACTTCGTATTCGTCATCTTCGTCATGATCATGATGGTCTTCAAAATTACCACCCCTCTGGTGGACTGATAGACCCTGGTTCTCCAGATCACCCAAGGAGATGGTCCTCAACGGAACATCGCCGTCTCCATCTCCGCCGCCGCATGCTTCGTATTCTTCGTCCGTCAGGCTCAGGCCGTGGCGCTGGCGGACGGCGATTGAAATTCGAGAATCGCCGCAAGACGCCGCCTCTTGGCTCTTCTCGCCAATCAACCCCCCGCCATTCACACTTATGGCATCCCTAGGGTACTGCAAACGGGAACAAGTTCGCTTATCCTTGTCCTTATCCAGCACGGTCCATGCAATTGAGCGTATTCCGCCTATGCGGAGATCCCCGCCGTCGCCACCACCCCGGCCGGCGGCCATAGGGCCGTGCTCTTCGGCATACGTATCTTGCGCAGGTTTCGTCGATACACGCCCTTGATATCCTTTCCAGCGGCGGACCCTGCGTGAGCGGGTGACAGCGTAAATAACGAGGGAGTTGATCGCAACCTAGTCACGAATAGTGCGATGACAGCAAGCGGTTGCGTGAGTCAAAAAATACAAGCAGAACATGGAACGAGAAAATGACTCACATCTGTACTGCAGCATAACAGGCACAACCAGCCACGCTCGCGACCATGAAAATACGCGAGAACAGCAATATTTGTAGTTGAAGTGGTGAGTGCTACGAGGGCCGCTCTACATCATCCAGGCAACGTAATCGATTTACATTTGTTGCGAAATCAGGAACAAAAAAAGCTGCGGCGACTTACATCAGTGTGCGGATAGCCATCTTACGCAACCGCTTGCTCAGGTCGCTCTCCTTCCAAAGGGGATAGACGAACAACGCTGTTAAGAGGACGTTCATGTAACTGGAAGAGGCCCCAAATCGCCAAAGGATTGATCACATCAACAATGGCACAACGGAGGTGTGAATCCGCGAGGGGATGACGGTGAACATACCAATCATAACCGAGTAGGAGCAAACTTGCTTGGACGTGGAGGCCAATGTAGCACTTGAACCCGGAGTCGGTGATGCCCATGAGCAGGGCCAAGGTCACGACGACGGAATACAGGGACTCGCTCCCGATGCACAAGAGATAGAGCGGAGATTTCCATCTGTTGGGCTGAGTTGTCAGCCAAGTGCTTGACCACACCACCCAGACGCGTTCAGCTGAGAGGGGAAAGCACAGGGTTTGAGGAAAGTTTGAGAAAAACAATGCAGGGTCACGGATGAGCCAGGAAACAAAATCGAGGACTCGGGGGAGATAAGGTTAAGAAATGCGGGACATACTTAGAAAGTTATAGATGAAGACTTTTGAGCTCGCATACAAGAACACGCAAGCAAAGAAGGCAGTACTGCAAGCCCCGTGCGACAGTTCAAGGCCGGCTCCATGGGTTAAGATACCGGTCAAGAGAAGGAAAAGGAGGGAGTCTGCAAAGGCCATGATGACGCTTAGTTTCGCCGCGCCAAGTTCGCGCCATCCTCTGAAAGTGTCAAGGTTTTCGAAAGCGGTACGGCGCGCCAACACGAAAGTGAGAACACAAGATCCCACGAAATGAACCGAGGCGCTGAAGATTCGAGTCCAGCCATTGGGGAAGTTGATGGGTTCGGCCATGGAGATTGCGTCCCAACAAGGGTGGACGCGGAGGCCGTAGAGGCCACAACGCGCGGGGAAACGCGGGGCAGTTGAAGGTGGAGGGTGGAGACAAGGGGGGCGAGGGGGGTTGAGAAAAACGGGCAATAAACTGCGCTCCCTGTGTAACTCGAGGCTTCGATCCGGAAGCTACCGAAAGAAGCGTGTTAAATTTCATTTTTTTGACCCGATCAGCGCCCGCGAAACTTGTCACCTTGTGCGACAACAGTGAAAGCCTGAATCTACTATGTCATACTGACGAGTTATGATGCACAACATGAATCACATCCGTCGCCAAGACATTATATTAGACAAGAACACAAATTAAACAATCTCGAATCGGAATTACCCCAAATGGTACGGTTAAACACAATTCCCATCCCATTAATTACATCATTGTTAATTCTA
>Ga0307508_10000335_pt1 | contig 56943 bp, 80 predicted proteins | sample 9_EM_MG_FD_203089 | JGI IMG/M metagenome (GOLD analysis project Ga0307508, IMG submission 203089) | Populus trichocarpa ectomycorrhiza microbial communities from riparian zone in the Pacific Northwest, United States - 9_EM | ecosystem: Host-associated > Plants > Roots > Unclassified | place... | reverse complement strand
CGAAGGTTCTTGCTTCGATACCCCCCCCCGGCGATTTTGATTCGCCCCTCTCTCTTTTATATATATATATATATTCATTCATTAATCGCGTGCGACCTGTCTAGGCCATGGCGATGCACCACACATTGGCCGCTATCTTGATCGCCCCAATGGTACCCCTAGGAAGAAATTATCGTATTGCGTGACTGCGAGTGATATCCCATGAAGACGATAACACGTGCGCCAGAACAGATGGGTCGGATGCTGTGATGGAACAAAAAACAAAAGGCGCCGCCAAGAGCACCAGCTTATCCAGCCCTATGGCTATTAGCTCTACATGTTGCAGCTGGGAGCATAGTGTCCGGTTTTTTTTTCTTGCAGACTGAACATCTGGGAGTGGCACGATAGGTGCATCCGAGTGCTCCAGGAACAGCCTGTTGTATAATTGCCACCAGGCCTTCTCACGTTACCCTTTCTCTTCCGTTTGACAACTGGCCTTCCTCTCGACTACAGTTAAGGATGGGCTCCGGGGGGGGGGGGCAACGACTGTAGGAAGGTTACCCATCTGCGCGGTCCGGATACTGCAACTTCCCCTTAGCAAATCCTGATCGTGAGGGGATATTTTTTTTCCGGCATTGGTTACTGTGGGTGGATGTTCAGCGCTGAGCAGTAACGAAGGGATCTCGGTTGCTGTTGTGGTGGTATATATATATAGAGAGAGAGATATCACGACATCACGGTGGCCGACACGCTCGCGCCAATATTATTGCTCTGGAGTTGGGGACAAAATTTGGGACACCGGGGCAAAAAAGCCGCTGTTCCGTTTAAATTCACATCCAGTTATGGGTACTGCACCATAGTTATCCCCAGAACTCCATCTGCTCTACTCTATATAGAGTACATCGTACTTCCGCTTTCCTCTTTCAGGGTCTTTTGGAACACTCCGGCGATCGGTAGAGTAGATATGTACGCACACCTTTGCTGATTGGGCCATGCGAACAGTCTTCAGAGACGACCAAATTCCGGTACATGTACATACTCTATGTACTGTACTAGGTAGTTAGTACACACTGCACAAACGGACCTCCGCAGGACCGGATCAGACCCCCGTTGGAGGGCCGTCGCGTGACTGCCGTTCGCCGCCGCTAAGCTTGTCTCTCTCTGCCAGCCGCTGGGAGATACATACCTACATACATAAGTACATAGCTCAATCTTTATAGATAAGTAGCTATGTGGCTTGACGTATGAACACACAAGAAACCGCTGGGCAACTTTATTTTGATTCCTTTCTGGGGCAAAAAGCTGCTTTTTCTGCTGCTGTCTCGCGCACATGCTGCCCATGTTGCGGAGATACGCACGCACGTATGTACATACTGTACAAACGCCTGGGTTGCGAGGGCCCCTCGGAACTCGAGATAGGGCTGTCCAACGGGAAAACTAGCCATGTATGTACTGTATCTACTCTATCTACTTTTACGTGCGCAGTCGCGTACAATCTCCGGCCGATCTTTCCCGTCCCTTTGCAGCTAGCAACAAGTCCAATCCCACCCTTGGTCCTTCGCACTGCAGATATCTAACCCGCCCCCGAGCGACACGTCTTCCACCACACGCGTCTTCGGCTGATCCTCCTTTACCCTCCGCCCCACACTCCTTCCACCCCACACTCCATCCGGCATATCTACATACATATTCCATCCACACCACCCTCCACCCCCACTCGTCCGTCCCTCTGCGCAACAAGAGGAACAACAATACTCGATTCGTTCGTCGATCGTTCGCTACCTTTTTTTTCTTCTTTTCTTTCCATTTTGCCCGCGGCGCTGTTGTTCGCCTGCGTGCCGAGCATAGAGCCCTACTCTCCGGTCTTCCTTCAACGACCGTCACAATTCCACCTCCACCGCAACTGCCGCCGACGGCGCTCTTCTGCTCTATCCGTCGTCGAGAGCACGAACTGCTCTGCCAATCGCAACAGCGCAACAGCAGCAGGATGAGCAACTCGGTCCCACGTCCTGCCTCTTCGCCGGCTCCGCGTCCAACGGTCATACCTGACTCGGAGGCCGAATACGACTCGGACCTCTCGGAGCTCTCGGAGCTCTCGGAGCTTTCGGAGCTTTCGGAGCTCTCCGAGGATCTGACTCCCGAAGAGCTCGTGGAGTACAGCAAGAAGTATGCCCAAGAGTTCACACGGAATTTCGGCAAAGAGGGCGACGAGGACGAGGAGGAAGAGCCCCTCGAATCGCAGAGTCATTACTACGAAGTGTACGAACAGATGATCACCCATGAGTGGAATGACGGTATGTGCTGCTAGGGAAAAGGTGCGTCGTGGCATTGGGGGGCTGACGATCTGGGGGACAGACGAAGACGTCGTCACTGAAGAGGAGAGGAAGCACCTCAGGAACCTACTGAAACAGGTAGGAGAAGAGGCCTTTATAAAGACCGTCATCGAGAAGGGAGGCATGAAGGTGCGCAAGTGCCTGACGGCATTCCACATCCGGCCGGTAAGTCCTCGTTTCGTCGAGAATGGTGCGACCTGGAGATGTCTCTGACACGACTCGTCTGTGACAGCCCCCCTCCCTGGATGGCGTGCTCGACCCCATCCTCATGGACCTGTTGCGCATCGCCATTGGCCGGGAGATGGTGAGGAGAACTCGGCTTCCTGACGTCGACTCGGTGGAGCACATAGTGAAGCTCATGAAAGACGCCAAGAACATCATCGTTCTGACTGGGGCGGGAGTGAGCCTCCATTCCTATTTGGCTTTTCCAAGATTGCCGACTGACGGTTGCTAGATCTCCACTTCGCTAGGAATTCCGGACTTTAGGTCCAAGGGGAGCGGTCTCTACTCTCGGCTCGAGGTACTAGGCCTCAGCGATCCGCAGGAGGTATTCGACATCGAACTCTTCAACGATGATCCGTCAATCTTCTACTCCGTCGCGAAGGACATCCTCCCCAGGTCCCATAAGTTCTCTCCTACGCATGCGTTCGCTGCATTACTGCAGCAGAAGGGCAAGCTGCTCACCCAGTACACCCAGAACATCGACAATCTGGAGATCTGCGCCGGCATTGACCCCAGCAAGTTGATCCAGTGTCACGGCAGCTTCGCGTCGGCGACCTGTGTCAAGTGTCGCTACATGGTCCCGGGAGAGGAAATCTTCCCGGAGCTCCGTGACGGAGTCGTGGCCAAGTGCAATAACTGCCTCAAGCTCCTTACCGAGAGCAGTGCTGCGGAGAAGAAGCGCAAGAGAGCCAAGGACGCGGAGGATCGTCGGAAGAAACGCAAGCACTCGAAGAATCCAGAGACCTGGACCAAGAGGAGGAGGCACAGCGAGGACAGCTCCACTGACGAGGAAGAGAACAACTTCCGCGAGGCAGGAGTGATGAAGCCGGACATCACCTTCTTTGGCGAGCAGCTTCCCGGTGCGTTTCACAGTCGCCTTGTCGAACAGGACCGCTACAAGTGCGATCTCCTGATCTGCATCGGCACCAGCCTCAAGGTTGCGCCGGTCTCGGAGATCATCGGATTCCTGCCGCCTAACATCCCTCAGATCTACATCTCCAAAACCGTGAGCTTCCTCCCCCTCCACTTCTACGCGTTGTATCCACTGACACTTCCTCCCTTCTCCCCGCCTCAGCCGGTGGATCACATAGAATTCGACGTGGAGTTGCTCGGAGAGTGTGACGGCTGCGTCGCCGAACTCTGCCGTCTTGCGGGATGGACGCTCGAGCATGATATGCTGCCCGAGGCTCTCCCCAGGGTTGAGTGGAGCAAGGTGGATGGCCCTGGAAATCGCTTCCAGTACACACTCGTGAAGGAGGAGGACGAGGAGTAGTTGGGTCCGATGGCCCTGACACTCGCCCAAGGTTTTTTTCCCCCTGTTTTCTTACTGCTTTTGGATGGGTTGTGGTGAGGTGGAGTTTCTGATGGGGGTTTCTGTATGCGCTTTGAACTTGATACATATCTACCGAGTGTTGTCTTCCGCTTCGCCGTTAATTTTCGTCTTTGTCGTCTTTTCTTCTTCACTGTTCTTTAGCATTGTTCTTTCTCTACTTTCTCCGTCTTTTACTTTTGGTATGTTTAGAATACGAGTACATGCTGTCGACCTAGGGGTGGATATCGATTATTTTTTTCTGGCTTCGTCGATGATGGCGTTGCGCGCCGTCCGTCCGGGTACCCTACCAGTGAGGGCGGTAGTCGATATACCGAGGCATCTGCCGTCGACCCGCTCGAGATGCAAAAACGAGCCGTCGGAGCTGGCCCGTCATGCGTGCATCTATGCAGTTGGCGTGCATCTGGAACGCGTCTGCTCTTACCACTGTACGCTGCTCTCGTGGAGTTGCCCGCATCTCCTATGGATACTCTCTATGGATACCGCAGCACCAGCACCCACCATCGACATCGCAGTCCGGCTGGGGGGACGCGCAGGGCAGGGCCGGGAGATGTCCGCAACGCCGCGCAGACTCGACGAGTGCGCTGGCGTGAGGCAACGCGTCAGCCACCACAGCCTGCGGGGGGGCATCCGGAACGAAAAGTACCAGTTTTTTTTTTTGGTATTTATTCGTTGCTCGCGTGCGGCCGGTTTTCTTGTCATGGCGCGCCCTGACCCGGAGAGCTATATATAGGATCGAGGGGAAGAGAGAAAAGGAATCTACATACATACACTCTCTGAAGGGCCCAGGTTGGGAAGCCGTTGAAAGTGTGAAGCAGTCCTGCCTAAGTGCTTTATATTCAAGGGACCACCGACTCGACGAGAGCAGATGATCCCAGCCTCACCTAGTCCCCCCCACTTTTTTTTATTTTTATAAATACGACAGCCCATGATGAGTTTATAGACATCCCCAGGTCCACGGGGTTTAGAGACAGATCCCCACGTCTGAGTGTTAAGGACCTTACTATGTAGTCCGGATATTCTCTAGAGCTGGACAAGTAGCTCCTCTTACATATAGGTAGACTGGTACTTACTCACAGTTGGGCAAGACTGCTTTCTCACTCCTACTCTACATAGCTCCGGGCACGAGAAGCCACTTGAGTCTTCCCTCCTTTGGTGCGTGCCCGTGCGGAGGGAGCTTGTGGCTTCTCGGGCCCAAAAGTACTTTGGTTGATAGTTGTCCTCCTAGCTAGTCGAGTGATACCTCGTGGGTCCAGTCTCCGCTCACGTCTTGGGACGTCCGCCACTCCGCTCCGCTCCGCTCCAGTTACTCTAGCGGCTCTGCGTGCAGGCGTCTATCTAGAGTAGGCTGTGCGCACATATCTATGGTTCTTACCGGAATCGAAACGGGGTTTCATGGAGCTCTGTGCTTTTGGGTTGGTGCTCTGCTCGACTCCCCGCTGCTCCGGGGTGACCTCGTCGGGGTTGTGAGACCAGCATTGTCCTGCCCATGCCGTATGTATGTATCTACATGGGGGTCGGCGCGTTCGGGGAGCCGCGCAACTTGCATATACAGGGCCGGGCTTCTCGGCCGCTGGTTGGATGGATGGATGGATGGATGGACGGACGGACGTGTTCGGCGAGGACCGAGACGGCGCTGCTGCCTTCAGCGGGGCTATGTATGTATGTATGTAGAGTATGTAGGGTACATGCATACATACGTGTGCGCCTGGAAGACTACATAGTTAGGTGTCCCGACGGACGCTCCGTGTTGGCGGGATCGAGGCGGACAGGCGGCTGAGATATACCGTGCGGCGAGAGTGGGGGGCTGAGCAGGCGGCAGGTGGCAGTGCGCTCCGCCGTATGTAGCACGGGACTGTGGGGCGGCTTGAAACATGCCCGTCCTCCGTCGTCGCTGCTGCCTGGGGGAAAAAAACACGGGGCGCGTGTATCTAACTAACTACCTACGTATCTATCTACCGGGGAAGAGGAAGAAAGCTGTTGCCTGCAAGCCGAGCATCCAGTGTTGGAGCCAGTGAAGAATTTTTATTTTTATTTTTATTTTAGAGAAATAATTAAAAAAAAAGAGGTATGTAATAGAATCGGGAAACTGCGAGGGGGGCGCAGCAGCATCTCTTTTGACGTTTCTTCATTCATCTCTGCTCTTCGAAAAGGAAAAAGAAGAAGAAAAAAAAAGAAAAAAGCCCCCAGGGGGATGCAGGACGTATGATCCTCAATCTAGGCAACCGCAAAACAGTGTGTGTGGGGGGGGGGACCTATCATGCCGCGGCGAACACGAAGTCGCGTTCGGCCGTCCCTCCTCCCCCTCCCCCCTTACGGCCCGCGCGGCGAATGGATATCTAGCCGTCGTCGGCGACGATGCTGCCCCGCCATCGATGAGGATCGGTTCTTGCGTGCATCGCACACATGTCGAATCAGACCCCGGGACGACCACGAATGAGTCACAGGCTCGGACTGTCTGGCAATAGATTCTGCTCTTAGTTACTGCTCTAGAGCAGCGGTAACTCTGCAGAGTAGAGCGATGTCTGCGACACCTTCCGCATGCAACTCTGGCTGTTGGTTTGCGCGGGCAGAGACGCGCAAGAAGGAGCGAGCTGTACAGAGCAGAGCAGCAGATACAATCGTAGCGTACATATCTATGCACCGGATGTATCTATGATGTGTGCGTGAGTGCGTGCGTGCGTGCGTGCGTGCGTGTTGGTGCGCGGTGGTCTGGACGGAGCAGGCCGGGTGTGCGCAGACTTGTTCCCCGGCGTCCGGTAGTCTGGGGTGGGCCCGACAGCAGTCTGCTCTGCCTGGAGAATATCTTTCTGTGTATGTAGCTGGGTGCGGCTAACGTTTCGTCCTGTCCTCGTCCCCTGTTCGCCGTCCAACCCCAACAGGGAAGTTGGAAACTTTGATCCTCTTTTTTCTTCTTCTTTTTTTACTTTTTTACACACTCTGCACACATACGTACTCTATGCACATGCTTTTTTTGCTTACTTTTTTCTTCTTCGTTTCTTTGCTTTTCTCCCCGATGGAGATGGCTGTACATACTCTGCTCTGATACCCGCTCTGCGCTGTGTTCGGCGCCATTCTCCACCTCTTTTTTTTCCGGCGCCGACGACCCAAATCGCTGTGTGCATAGTAACCTACAAAGTATGTATTTTATTTTCCCGCATGTGCGTGTGGCCTTGTCGCGGAACGGTTGGCTGGCTGGCTGGCTGGCGCTGGTGCATGCTGACGGTCGGTGTGCGTGCCTCCGCCTGCCCCGCCAGAGAACTTGCCTGCCAGACGCGGCTGCTGCCTGGCCCCGGCGTATAAGTACTTGACTCATCCCCTCCCGTCCCCTCCGTCCCCCTCTTCATTCATCCATCTCCCCCACACACACCACACCCGTCTATAACAACCGCCCGTCATGAACGCCTAACCGGAACCACCGTTCCCAGCAACCCCCAAACCAAAAACCCTCTTAGCCTGTCCCCGAGAGAATCCGCAACCACGCATTCCCCAGAGATCCCCGGATTTCTGTCTTCTCCTACTGCTTCGCTTCGCGACCGTACCCCGCAACAGACAGCAATCATTCTTCCTCCGGAAGTTCCCCCCTTTACCGACAACCCCCAACCATGGCCGTCCCACTCCCCTCAGCTCCAGAGGCATTCGCCCCAGCTGCAGCTCCAACAACCATTCCAGCTAGAACTCGACCCCTCCCCGAGTCCCAGCACGGCAATCAGCTTCAACGACACCGTGCTCTTCCCCTCGCACCCTAGCCACCACCACCACCAGCAGCAGCAGCAGCAGCTCCGAAGCGCCTCTCTGCCCCAAAACCGTAGAGTAAGCGAAATCGTTCACGGTCTCGGATACACCACTTCGCCGTCTTCTTTTAGCCATCGGTCTCCAGTTTCTTCCTACCCTGCAACTTCTACCCAGCCCCAGCTCCTGCCGGACAACAGCTCCGGCAACAACGCACAGCAGCAGTACCCGTCTGACGCTGCTTCGCCCCACCAACCCCCCCAGCATCAGCTCACGCCTATCCTCGATTCCAAGGTCGCCGCGAGATACTACAACCGGATCTCATCTCACCGGTCAGCCATGACCCAAGGTATATCACCCGCCTCGTCCGTTTCGCTTCTTTCTTGTTCGCTACACCCGCCGCCGAGAACTCCACAAACGAACACTATGGTTAACCCTCGCTGCTATCCAGACCAGACCAAGTTGGTCGATCCGGACGTATGGAACGAGGACATGTGGCCGCACGACCTCGCTGCCACCGGTACCGAGTTCTCTCCCAACATCGCCGGCGTCGACATCTGCGCGGGAAGCACCGTGTCTCCCTCCGAGGTGCTGAGGAACAACCACACCATGCCGACCCCGACCTTCTCGTCTCCGTACCTCTTCGACTCGCCGTCGGAGGGGTACGAGACGTCCCCGCTGTTTGGCGTCGACGACGTGTCCGACAGCAACGGCTGGTTCAGCCTCTTCCCCGACGCCAACCCGGACTCCGAGGACTCTGGACTCGTCGCGCCCTCACACAACCACGGCCACCGCCACGCCCAGCAGCCGCTCCACCAGAACACCGGCGGCGAGACGATGGAGCAGCAGGGCTCGCGCGACTCGTCCGATTCTCCCGGGACCTCGCCAAAGTTCTCGGACTCATCCCGCGGACAGAAGCGTTCGTCCACGTCCGGGATCCGCAAGCGCTCGATGCCCCTGCCGCCCATTGTTGTCGAGGACCCCAGCGACGTCGTCGCCATGAAGCGGGCCCGCAACACGCTCGCCGCGCGCAAGTCGCGTGCCAAGAAGGCGGAGAAGATGGACGAGATGGAGGCCATGATTGAGAAGCTGCAGGCCGAGGTCGAGCACTGGAAGAACATCGCGCTCAACAAGGAGGCCATGTAGGGAGGGAGAGGGTTGGATCTTTGTCAGCCGGGGGGTTTAATTTCCTGCACATAAAAGCTTCTTTTCTGCTTCGTTCTTTCTTTGGGACGCTAGTTTCCAGCTTGTTCTGGCTTCTTTTCTCGTTTTGGTGTCCGCTGCCTGCTGCTTTGATTGGTGGGAATGGGAAATAACGGCCTCTTTCCCTTTTCTAACGGCCGTCTTTTCTTTTCGCGCTGCCTTTCCGAGCAGCTTCTACTGAACTTCTTTCTCGAGCTATCTACTTTTTCTCTTTTTTTCTTTTCTTTTCTTTTTTTTTTATATTATTATTCACCTTGGCTACTTTTCTTAAGCTGCTTGTTTTATCCTTGAGCTACTTCTTTTTTACTTGGTTTATCCTTAGTGCGTGTGGGAGGGAGCTGCGAATACGAACGAAAACTTACTCTGCAGAAATATTTCCCGTCGTCCCACCATTATCGCGTGCTTGAACCCGTGATTATTTTTATTTTTATTTTTACAGTGAGCTCTGTCCGCCGCTGCATACGGCACTATGCATCGGACTGGATACATATAGATGTAAATACCCGCGGCCAGGCTGGTGCCTGGATCGCCACCGATGGATGGGATGTCGACGCTAGCTAAGTATGTTCCTGAGTTCTCGGATATGTGTGATATGGTCCGTGAACCGCCCACACAGCCTAGATACATACGTACATAGGCTGAATGCGAGTATGATCAAACGAAAAAAAACAAAAAACAAGATATCTACGGTTCATGAACTCTATTCACTGAAGAATGCTGCAGAGAGCGGCACCAGGCTCGGCGGGGGTTAGTTACACTGTAACTAGTTATCTACAATGTATGTACATACCTACATAAGTAGATACTACATACCTATTCCACCCGAGCTGGCCGCGTGGATGGCCGCGTGGACAACCACCCACCCACCCCCCGGCGCTCTCTGCGTCTGTGCCAGTGGCCGCGCTGCTCGCTGCCGATGAGCCCCCCCCCCCCCGTGTCGGCGCGCGCACGGAAAGTTCACGGGGCGAGGCCTGTGCCCGCCACCGTGCAGGTCCATACATGTGCATACATGCCCATACGAAGGCGCACGGGTTTCGACCGCGATAAGTATGTAAGTAGATAGAGCAGATACACCACACCGTCGCACGTCGCACGTCTCGCTGGGGCTGGGCGGGCTCTTTTAGATACAGGCCTTAGTTACATCTGGATCTGTGCGCAGCCCCCGACCGCATACATACACCGGACCAAGAAGAAAGAAAGAAGATAATCGTTCGGCCGCTCTATCCAGTGTAGCAAGCAGGCAAGCGACGAGCAATCGATTACAAGTGCCAGTAGAGCAGAATAATGGCGGAAATATAAAAAAAAAACCGATCCAAAGGAAAAACCCATTCTGCGCGCGCCCGTCCGTCCATCTACTCTCGTTACGCCGGTAAAGAAAAATAAAATAAAATAAACGTAAAACCCTTCTGTAAATCCCCATCTAAAAAAGACGTAAATAGTAGCAAACCGTCATGAGAATCCAGGATAATAATAATTAAACACCGCTACCTTCCAGCCACTCATCGTAGCAAAGCTCGGCGCCATCCGCACCCTCGACAGCCCAGGGCTCAGCGTCGTCCAGGAACCCCTCCATACCGTCGCAGTATCCAGGCAGCTCCCTCACAAACTCGGCATCGAACGGCCCCTCCACACCGGCACCATCCAAGAACTGGCTGGCGAAGAGCGGCTCGAATTCGACCGCTTTGCTGCCGTCGCCATCCCCGCTACCGCTAGAGTCGTGCATAAAGTGGCTCGGCAGCAGTTGGTACTGGTCGCCCAGGAGGAGCGGGTCGACTTTGGAGTTATCATTGTCGGCATCGAAGGTCTCTGGCTTTACGTACCCTCGCGGCTGCTGCGGCATGTAGTTCGAGCTTGAGCCCGAGCCCGGCGCCTGAGCCTTGCGGATGGTGACGTCCTCTATTACCGCATTGCCGTTGAGGTTCGGGAGGGGGGTCGCCGCGGAGGAGGTGCGGACCGTCGTCTGGTAGTATTGCCCCACCATATCCTGCGCACCCATGCACGTCGGCGGCGTCTTCCCTGGGTTGGTGTGGTTGAAGGACGAGCGGTGAGCGCCTCCTGTTTCGAGGTCGTAGGGGAAGCTGAGGTACATGTTGCTCCCCACTGCTCCCGCTGCCGTTGATTTTTGGGGCCGCTTTCTGCTTGTGGAGGGCTTCTTGGCCGACGGGCTGGGGGCGGAACCGCTGAGGGCGAGGTCCAGGCCTAGGTCCAGGTCGTCGAGGTCCGTGATGTCGCCTCCTGCGCTTGAGGCCTTCTCCTCCGCGGCTTTGGAGCACTTGCGCTTGCGGGAGTTGTTCTGCGCTTTACTGGGGGAGAATTTGTAGCCGGGATGTGCGGCTTGGTGGTTGATCCGTTCCAGTTTGGCCATCTCGTTGTATTTCTCCCGTATCTCTGGCGGCTCCAGCGGCCAACTCTCCCCGCTGACAGAAGAGACGACTTGGTGGTTGTTCTGGAGACACCACAGTTTCGTGCGTTCGGCGTAGGCGGAACGGTACAGCATGAACGAATTCATGGGCCGAGTAACGTATCCCCCACGCTTCTCGACCTCCTTCCAGCGCGTTTCGGCGGACCGAGTGACCCAGCTTTCCATGTTGCGCACGGGAAGATGGTGGTAGTCCATTGTCAACTCGCTCAGCGGCTTGACGAGCTTTGGCAGTTTTAGTTTGTCCGCCTTCTCGCCTGGGGCCCGCCTTTTGCGTGGCGCGCGGGCGGCTTTCGGTTTGGGCACTTGTTTTTCTTTGCCCGCAGCGGCAGCCGTGTTGGCCGGGCTCGAGAGGGATTCCACGACATCTTCAGAGGGCGTGGGTGATGGCAGTGTGTGTACAACCTGTTTGGTACGACGGACGTCAGCACTGGCCTATCGGAACCGTGGCATCTTGCATGTGAAGTGTAGAAGTTGGAATTACTCTTTCCCATGCATCGCAAGCATGGCCACCGTCATCCTATAAGTTACACCTAATTAGTCCTCACGTCGATACGTGATCAGGTCGACGATTACACGTACTCTTTCATCCATAAAATGCTCGTCCTCCAAAATGTATCCACCACCACTCTGTTCCGGACATCGTAAGCCCCACTTCACAATAATATCAGGTGTTTGTAACGCACAAAGAGAAAAAAAGGAAAGAAAGACAAATCATACCATCAACTCGTCACCATCCTTCAAAAACACGCCGGACCGCGGGGGGTATAACAGTTCGAACCGATCTGCGTCGGCTTTCCAATCTACCATCCCGCCGCCGCCACCGTCGCCACCGTCGCTGCCGTCGCCGCCGTCGCCGTGGCCGTCCACCTGTAATGACGGCGGAACTGATGTACCGACCTCGTAGTTGTTGTGCTGGTTCACAATCGGCGAGCCCTCAAGCTTGTACGGTGTGTGAACCGGAGAATAGAAGTACCCACTCCCGCCCTGTGGCGTTGACGGATGGGCCGGCCGTAGGAACGACGACGAGGACGATGACGATTGCTGGCTCGGCCCTCCCGCGGTCGAAGATGTCGACGAGTTGGGCGGAGAGAGCCGCTCCAGCTCCAGTGCAGGATGGTGGAGGGAGGAAGGTGTGAATGACAGGGCGTTTTTGTGGTCGTCAGCCCGGGCCACGGTATAATGGTGCGCCGCCGCTGCTGCTTCTGTTTCCGCCGATGACATGGGATGAACTCGTGGTGTTTGCTGAGTATGTGTGTGCGTTCTTGGTGGGTGATAGGTGTTGCTGTCAATCAACACGCTCACCTCTATTCCGACGCGGACAGCAAACAAAGAGACAGGAGCCACGATGGCCTAAAGTAGGGACGGTCGTGGTGTCGGTGATGTGGGCTGGGAGTGAGTGTTTGGCTGACGTCCGACGAATATATGCCCGGGAAGGGGGGGAGGGTGATGGGTTATGAGGGGCCAGGAAGTGTATGGTGAGCGTGTGGGGTAAAAATACTGAAAAGAGATGGAAGAGGGAGGGGGGGGGGGGGAGTAAATTCCGGCCAACTTTTTTGGGATGGCGAGAGCGACCGGAAGGGAGCAGCAGGGAAGTAGAGGGAGGGCGGTGACCGGTGTGCGAATTGTGGACAGTGCACAGTTCCGATTTGGGTGACGAGCAGCAGCGTGTGATTTGGGCCTATACCTCTTTGTCGGCGGTGTCCAGTTGTCCGCGGTTGTGCGGGACTCCTCCGAAGTGGGCTGCACAGCTATAGAGATGGAAATGCGCTCCCCGATCAGGCTCTACTAATAGCTGCAGCGGCTGCCGCTCTTGACAGGCTTGGACGGTGCAGTCTTCTGCTGCTGCCACTGGCCAGGCTGTCGCGGACAGGATGGGTGGGTGGGCGTCCGGGCGGCTGGATCGTCCTAGCAGCTGAAGGGGAGTGGACTGTCCTCCTGCTGCTACCCGTTGGGCGGATGGGTTCGTCCGTTCTTCCTCGCCTCAGTGGACCAGGCCTGGCGGGCTGTATTCCGCACTCAAGATCCTTCCGATGGCCTTTGCCGCAGAAGCTCGGAAAGCGCGGAAGTTTTAAGCCACAGTCAATGGATCTACAGCGCCCCAGTTCCACTCAATCCGCCGGAGCACCTCCCAGTGTCGATTGGTCAGGGTCCGGGAATCGCAGTCACTCCCACAATAGCGCAGCTAGGGGATATGCGTGCAGGTGGCTCGGGGAGTGGGGCGAGAGTGAGAGAAGACGTGGATACTTGCAGCTGATACTGGAGCGATTAGGACGGGCCGGTGCAATTGATTGGCTGGCCTACGGCCGGTCGACTTCTGCTTCCCTACTTTCGACTTGTGACGATTATTATTACCCTTTGCGCTCGCATGCCAATGCGAGCAGCAACACCGCGGCTTCCCGGAGTAAGTGTCAGAGCGATTACCGCAGAGGATACAGTATCCCGGGCTCAGCAGAATTACCCGAATATGCAGACGGCTTGCCGAAGAGGAGAGCAGGATGGATTCGGAAGGGCTTTGGTTGGTGGCAGTACTCGTGGTAACGGTGGCCGCTGCAGTGCAGAAGGGAGGGGGGAGGAACGCAAGGAAGGAAGGAAGGAGGGAGGAGGGAGGGAGGGAGGGCGGGAATCTCGAAGGGGAAAGGAAGAAGAACGAACAGCAGCTTCGATATCGATACCCGAAGCAGTAGTGAGATCTCCGGACGGTCCGATTGCCCGAACGGCTCGATGCAAGGGCTTCGCGCCGTGGCGACCAGCTGAGCAGGAACTGGCGGGGCAAAATCGGCCCTTCTCCAACGGCACGCTTCTCTCTCCTTCCTCCCTCTCAGCCCTGCCAGGCACCCACCACCCGGGGAGAGCAGTTTCGTACTTCTTTGTTACAGCGTCTCGGGCGGCAAAATATTGGGTTTGAGTCCTTCCGGGAGGGGGGATGACGATGGGGGGGCGGTGGCTTTTGCTGGATGATTCCGGAGGGAGAGACACCGGCTTGTCGGGGCGAGAGAGTGGATACGGGCGGCAAGAGGAGCAGTCTTTGTTCGCTCTGGTCCGCGAATACCTTTGGGGGGGAGGGAGAAGAGGGAAGGGTTCCATCTTGTTCGGGGGGGGGCACGCTCCTCCTCCCGGATAGCCAGATAGTTCAGAATCTTCCGAGATGATCGGCTGAGCGAGCAACCAGACGGCCGGGACGGCGTATCTCGCAGTCACGGCTTGCAAGAGGCAGGAAGAACAGCACTCACCGGCAAGGAGATGGGAAGGGGAAGAAAAGACACGGTAGGAAGGGGGGCGGAAGGGGGACGTCGGTGGACGTGGAGGTGGAATCACATAGGCGGTAGGCGGGCGGTAGCGGAATGGAGGAGCTGAGGATGGCTCCGCATCAGCGGCGGCGGCGGCGGCGAGCCCTCAGGGCCCGCCCGCAGGAAGGGCGTTCGTCTCAAGAGCCAGACCCGGTGATATCCAGGTCATTTCGGAAGTCGGTCACGGGAGCAGGTCCCAATTTTCGGCCACGGCTTCAGATATTCACTGCGGACGTCCAGCTTGCGCCTCGCATTGGGAGTGGGGGCAGTTTGGGGAGATGCGGCGGCGGGGGGTGGTGGCACTCCAGAAACCGGATATCTAGAGCCTCCACTCCGGTCAGCTTCCCCAGTAGCTGTGTCACATAGCTGAGCAGCAGGGTTGCCTTTTTTTTTTCCCCGAGAGAGGCGGAGTAGGTCGGCAGACCCATTTGTAGTTGCAGTCTCGAATTGGAAGGAAAGCGGTGTGGGGGCTTCCTGCTCTCTCCCGCCGCCCGGATTCCGGCCGCGGCACTGGCCTGACCTTCGCACCGGCTTCGAGCCAGCGCACATACCTCTCGGGGGAGAGCTTCCCATCCCGTCGTAATCACATATCTGATCCAATCATCCATCGTAGAGGTGCAAATCGCCTCTCCCAGCGCGACAAAACCGGTCCAGAGGGAAAGTGCAGATTTGACTCCACCACACCATCTCTTTGCCCATCCGCCATGCCGCCACCGCCGCCACCGCCATCGCACCGGCCCGGCAGCCAATCGCGCTGCACACGCACGCGGCGATATCGGTCGAAGACGAAGAGGGCAGAAGCAGCGGTGATTTGTGGGCAGAAGCAGAGGAGGCAGCGCCCAGCACCAGAGCCAGTGGTGCTCGCAGCTGTAGGATGCCGGGAGCCATGCAGCGCTGATACCTGTCGCTTCGGCTTGCAGCACCGCGATGCGGATTGCCGCAGGAAATCCGATCACGGGGGGTGTCGGCGGCGGCGGGGGACGTGCTGCCTCTCTCCTGCCCCTCCTCCCTCTTCCTCTGGCTGTTTGCTTCCCAGCCACAAAGGACAGCTGCACCCCACCCACCCGCAGCCGGCTTCAACAGGGTCTGCCATCGGCACGCGGGGTGTGGCACAACACACACTGCCGCCGCAAAACGGCTGCCGCAAGTGAGCTGCACCTGCAGCAGTCTCCCGCTCGCTCTCCCACCTGTCAACCAACGGCCTCTAACTCCGCCCGGCTGCGAATTCCGCTCGCAGCAAACCGGCGGGTACGAAGCCAGCCGGCCAACCGGCCAAGCCCATCCGCAGAGCGCGTGCTTGCCGCATCTTCTGTGAGCGGTTAGCGCGAGCTCCAGCCCAGTGCTGGCACTTGGCTTGCTCACCGTGCATGCTGTGTAGACAGGCAACCCACCGCCGAACTGCCGGCAGGCTCACCGCCGTGGATGTGCCCTACCCACTCTGGCGGCGTGACAAACCCTCGTACAACCTTGGCAGCTGCGATGGATGGCGGATGGCGGATGGCGGTGAGGCCGTCGAGGTGGTGTAGTACCTATGAGGAGCAGCCGTGGATGTGAAGTGAAGTCCGATACCAAAGCTTGATTCGGCTCTGCGTGTGTGCAATGCACACCATCACCACCATCGTAATTTGCATTTGCGTGCTCACCCTCTTGGCAGGGGGGCACTCACGCGCGCGTGTGCGGTCTTTGCGTTTTGCGGGGAGGTGGAGGTGGTTGACTGGTGGCTGCGATGTCACGATCACAGGGCCTAGGAATGGAGTCAGAAAGCTTCCATGGTTCATGGCATCCACAGAAAAATGTCAAAATCGAACGATTCTGAGAAACAGAATGAGGCTAACGATGGGAGGGAGGGGGGGGGGAGGACTCAGGGAAAGTGCATATCGACCATATGAGGACGCCCCTTCTTGCCGCAATCCTGGTGTTCTAGAACATCCGGCCTCCCGGCGGGAGGGAAGGAGAATGGAAGGGACGATGGAAGGAAAGAAGGACAGAAGGACAGAAGGACAGAAGGGCAGAAGGGTGATCGATCTGATCTTTGGTCACCAAAATGTTGTATGTATTTCCGAACCACGAACCCCCAAATCGGTGCAACGTGACCAACAAAGCTCTAAAAAAAAGTATGGTCTAAGGTTTTGAAGCCGTAAGATCGACATGATATGAGACACCAACGCCGTAACATGTTTCATCCCCCACACATCTCGAAATGTCACCGTACGCCCTGTAAGAAACCATTGGAAACATGGCATTAAGACCGCTTTGGTGATGTCTAGAAGGCAGCAAAGCCCTGCTTCTTGTCGGAGGCTTCAATCGGCGAGGCCGGGGTCTTGCCGTCGCTGAAAACATCCGCATTACCTGAAGAGGAATTTCCAGTAGCAACGGGGTTGTCTTCCTCGATATCCATCGCAGTCGGCTCTGTGAGTCCGGAGCGTTTTGAGGAACCATTAGCAGTTACCGCCGAACCAGCAGCTCCACCGAACGGACCTCTAGCCTTCTCGGGCGAAGGAGGACCTACTCGGAGCTTGATGATCTGCGGACTGCGTGGCAGTTCGGACCGACCTACCGGTTCATTGGAGCGCAAGCACATGCTGCAGATGAAATCCGCATCCTCGCCGCCTGGAGGCAAATCCACACACTTCAGATGCTGCCAGACATCGCAGGAGTCGCACGCAATGATTTCGGATCCGTCTTCCTAAAGGCAGATGGTTAGTACTCAATGCGTAAGCACCAGACCACCTTCAGCGTTCAAACATACATAGTTCATTCCGTGAGCACCGCAGATACAGTCAAAGGCCCAGTCCTCGCTCTCTGCCTTGAGAGGTTCAGCTCTAAGGTTCCTGGACGACCGCCTCACGCCAGAAGAAGAGGAGTCGTCGGCAGAAGTGCCACGACTAGAGTTGGTCTTGGAGTTGGTTTGGGCTTTGAGCTTCTCTTGCCGGAGGATCGCCCTCTGCTCGCGATCCTGGATGGCATATCAGCAATGTAAGCGTTTGATTTGGTGCTTCAAGCCAACACACCTTCTCCTTCCTCTCAGCTTCAAGTTTCAACTTTTTCGCCGCCGTAGCCGCTTCAGCCTCTTTCTTCGCAGCAGCCGCCTTCTGCTCTTCCTCCTTCCGACGAGTAAGCTTGGCATCAATGCGGCTCGATCTCTTTCGATTGGCGACCGCATCTTGCAACTGGCGCTGCTTCTCCTTCTCCAGCCAGGACTTGGTCAGATTGGGGATGACGTCTTCCTTGAGATACTTGCAAAACGCCTTCTCGTCCGCATTCTTGGAGTTGTCGAAGCTACGGACGAACACAGTCCAGTCATGCAGCGAAACACACACACAAGACCAGCGGCTGCTCATGCCGGGTACCTCTCCGGCGCCCTCCGCCTCCTCCTCCGCCGCAGAGACCCGCCGCCTCTTGGAGGCCTTCTTCTTGGCCTTCCCTTTCTTTGGCGAGGGCTCTGCGACCCAACGAGTACGGCGATATAGACGGTCATCGTCCAGGATATAATAAGTATTGCCATTCCTATCATATCCTACCGGCTCCATCCTCTGGCCACCGATGTTAGCCCACCGTGCTCCCCTCTCCGTCGAAGATGTACACAAACATACCCACTGTAGCTGGTCTTTCTCATTTGTAAGCTTGATCTTATCTCTGATCTTTTCTGGGCGCTCGAAAGTCCAGACGGACAGCCGGTGAAGAATGCGGACGCGAGCGAAGACATCCATCTTGTCGAACTTCGTAGCGTCTGTCTCGTCTCCAAACGGATTCGGCTTTCCGGGCTTGCGAGAAGCGTACTGACGGCGCGTGTACTCTTCGAATTGGTTGGGGACGAGTCCACGGTGCGAGGATACGAGGCGAAGCAATCCCATACCGATCTTGCCAACAATGATCTCCGAGCTGGGAGTGAACAGCTCCGTCTCAAGGTCCTAGGGTCAAGTTAAAAACAAAAATGGAGTTGGACACCTGCGCGATGACCCGTAGAGCACCCAGGGTCGTACCTCAATGTTGAAGGAATCTGGGAGACCGAGAACGTCGGTTCCGAAGAGGTGCAGCCACTGAGCCAGAGAGGCAAATTCCTCCATGTTCCTTAGCTGTTCCAACTCCGGTGACGGAGGTGAAGCTTGTTCCGACATGTTTACTGTCGGATTGAGATGTAGAAATGGGGCGAAGTTGAGGTTGGGATGTGGTGTTGAGGGGGGTGAACGCGTAAAGTATCTGGTTCTTCGGTTGTTCCTGAGAGAACTGGCAAATACCCTGCTCGAGATCCTAACGAAGTAGGAAAAGCAGTGTAAGTAGGTCCCTATGTAGCAGAGGAGAGAAAGTTCGCTAAGTTAAGGGAAAGTTGGTAGGGGTAGGAGGGGAGAGGGGGGGGGGGTTGACGTCGTGTTCCGGAGTAGCTTCGGAAAGCTGAACACGAAAAGTAAGTTCAGGAGGACGCGCTTTTTGGAGACAGGAACCACGCGATTGTGGGCGACGCTAATAGCGGCTTGCTAGCGTGGGGAACACCAACGCACTAGTGGTAGTTACATGATGTACTGTGGTAACCGTTCTCGTCAGCATCGGCTTCACGATGTAAGGCCTTCCACTTTGGTGGTCCACAGTACTCCTCAAAGGTTCTCCGTCGGCAGTTCATCGATCTAGAGAATTCGATACACGAAAACCACTATAATACATCCAAATCCTAGGAATATGCATACAGGTAGCATGGACGTGCAATCAAAACAATAGAGTACGATCTTTGCTGGTCTGCTTGACCCGCGGCGAGGACTTGCACAGAGCGCCAAAGCTCTCATATGTAGGCTCGGTCAGGGCTTCATGTCCTAGACACTCACTCGAAATTCTCCAATCCAGTGGGTTTCAAACCACCAGTTCAACGATGATCCTTTACCGAATGCTCCGTGTCATCACATTCTAAGAGTTCGCTACTTCTAATCGTCCTCATCGTCGCCATCATCCCAGTCTCCAAAAATCTTCTTAAACACCTCTTCTGAAGCCCGTCCCCTTTCCAACGCCTCATTCTTATCGGCGTCGACCTGCAGTGTAGCCGGTGGCATGACCGTTTCGTAAACCAGAGACACCATACCATCACCATCACCATCACCACCAACGTCGGGAACGTTTCCAGCACCGTGGCCCGTAGCAGCCGCCGATTTTGCCCGGCCCGTACTCGCCGAGCTGCCACCCAGAAACGGCACGTTGAAACGCTTGCACAGCAATCTACTCGGCGTAAACTCAATGATGCTTCTGGTGAGCGGTCCATACATCCCCAGTTTTGCAGCTGCTTCTGCAGCGTTCTCTTCTTTTGCCGCGGGACGGTGGACGAGTATTTCCGAGTCGATCCCTCTGTCCATGTTCCCTTGGATGTTCGATGAGGTGGAGGTAGTGAAGCGTGTGGCCATGGAGCCGGTCAGTGGCTTAAAGATCCGGGCTGCGCCAACGAATTCGGCCATCTCTTTGGCCCAGTCTTGTGTGTTCATTCCGTATTTCTGGGGGATGTCAGCGACGATGAGTTTGATGACACGAGAGGAGATACACACTCTATCGGGAAGGCCTTCTTTGAGTCCAGCCTTTACTTCGAGGAACGACCTGTATCTCGCCTGCTTCTCCAGGTCGTCGCCGTACGGCATATATCCGCCCTTCAGTGCCGTCATTGCCGCTTCCGGGTCTAGAGGCGGGACTATGTCCGCGATGGAGGCGCGGGTGGACGAAACCGGAGCTTCGCCGAGCCCTTGTGGAAGGTTGGTATTCCCGGTGAGATTTGCGATTCTGTTGCGAGCGTCGGGGGTCAGGAAGTCGAAGACCGACTTCCCGGGTAGAGGCGCTTCTCCCAATAGTGCTCCCCGCGCGCTTGGGTTCAAGCTTGCAACTGGCTTGTCGGCGGGGTCGGAGGCGGTGGTTGATGCGCTCGCCTCTTCCGGCATCCCCTTCCAATCATCTGGAACTACCGGCGGGGGATAGCGGGGTTCAGCCAACTGCGCAGGAGCATCCGACAGGATGAACCCTGGTATTGGCAGTCGACCGTCGTGGCACTTGCGCGCGGTCTGGAAACTCTTCGAGATGGACCCTTTCTTGGGCACAAACATGTGCTTCCCCGCTATCGGTCGCGCCATGGGGGTTTTCTTCTTTGGCTTGTCTCCTCCGATAACCCTGTTGTATGCAGATTTTGGCCGGATCTCGTAGATGTCTTCTTCATCTTCCCCGTCGTCGTTGAGTACGCCAACCCCGAATGCGGCGCCGGAGGGCCTCTTGGGCTTCGGCGCTGAAGGTCTTGAAGCACTGCCGAAGAAGATCTCCTCGTCCTTCTCCCCACTCTTCGAGATCGGCTCCTCCTTTGAGTAGCCGAGACCTTGCGGGTTGTCCTTGCGGGTGAACGCTATCAGCCTCGAGTTCTCCGGAGCAAAAAGAAACGTTTTGCCACCAGCCTCAGCTGCCGGCTCGCCGTCGAAATCCCTAGCCGTCCTCATAGTCTTGGGGCCAATGCCCTGCCCTTCCTTCCAGCCCATCTTCTTGAGCAGCCTGGCCCCCATAGTGTCCTGCACAGCAGGCACCAATAGGTCCACCAACGACCTCCTCCGCTGCCGGGCAATATCCTCCAAGCCGCCGATACCGGCAAACCTCTCATTCCTCTCGAGCTGCTTCGCCTCCTCCGCCTCCCTCACGTCCTCTTCGTCCATGAAATCCTCCGGCTTCGCGGGGCCAGTCTTCGCGCGGGCGCCGCGTGACGACTTGAACGTAGCCGGTGCCCATCCTGATACGGCGCATCAGGTTAGGTTAGCCAGCAGTGACGACGACGGCGAGAGGCAGAGGTTGGGTGCCGACCTTCCTTCGACCCGACGGTATTGTAGTACCTTGTTGCCCGACATACGTCAGCTTCCGCACGCACATACAACATCGCCTGAGGGGAGAGAGGAAGAAGCGAGCGAACCCAGCGCTAAAACCACCCGTAAATGCTCCGTGAAGCCGCTTCCGGCCCCGATCGTCGACCGCTTCTTGTTTCCATATCGGCACGTACGAGCCGTCGTCACGTGTTGCGCCGTCGAGTGGAGGCAGGGCTCGGCCGTACAGTGCGAAGGTCGCTGGCGGCCGCTCGAATTCGCTGCGGTTGCGTTTCTGTGCCATGATGTGCGCGGCAGGTTGGCGGTGACGTAGTCGAGATTCACTGGGGAGATTTGGCTGCGATCACGCGTGTAGATACCGTGCGACCGGCGGGTAAGTAACGGTTGGAGGTGCTGCACCTCTTATGAGAGATACTCTGCAGCCAACTAGGTACTTAACGTCACGACCAGCACCTACGGAGTTCCCGGAACACCTTCGACAGCTGCTTTTCCCGCCTATATATGTAACACTGGCAGACTGTCCGATGTTGGTCCAATCGCCCTCGCGGGAGCCACAAGAGACGGCTGGCCACCAGGCTGGCCACCAGCCATCTGGGACCTAAACTTGCCACACTGAGGAATGCCGGGTCGCGGCCGGACGGGTGCCTTGCTTGTTCCGGTCCCGCGTCATTGGACAGCAGCCGAGCTATGTACCTATGTCTCGACGAAAAGGGTCAAACAATCCATGATCCCTCAATCTCATTTGTATGCACCCTCTCCAAGTAGATAGACAGACCCCGCTCCAACGAAGTTGTGCGCCTGCTTGTGCATGCAGGACTGGCTACATATGTGCCTACTCTAAGCAACCAGCTGTGTACTTAGATACACGCAAATCATGGGGCGGACCTCATATACTTTTGGCGGAGATGCGACATGCGTTGAGAAAGATACTTACGCACGTGCTTCTGGGAGGTGTATCCGGGCAGGTGCGGTGCGAGCGGATAAGGCGTTTGCGACGTCGGTGGTCCATGTGGAGGGGGGGAAGGAGAGACTCTCGAATGTGCCGCTTAGCATGCATCCTTCCATCCCAGCATTGCAGAGTATCTATCTAGTTGGCATAGTTACCCGCGACGCAGTTATGTATGCGGAGGAGGAGGGGTGGATCCGCCGTCCGGATGAGCGAGGCTCCGGCACGCACCGCTGCCCCGTTCCTCTGCGTCTGTAGGTCTGATCGGCCGGGTGTCTGGGTGGGCCACCGGGCACTGCTGTCGATGTGATTGCCCCGGCGCGTTCGACGCCAAAATAGCTGCCGGAGAATCTATTGACGGGGACGTTGCGGGACCGGAGCCCCCTCGTCCGGTCCGGACCCCGCTCGGGGTGTTCCGGTCGCAACGGCTTATGCCGTGCCGACGGATGCAGGAATATGCACGTAGATATGTATCTCTCGACGTCCCTTCGGTTTCATCGAAAGATGATCGTTTCGCGCTTCACCGGAGAGGGCTCCACGTAAGTAGATATCTACCTCCCACATCGGATCCCCGGAGATCTCCTTGAAGAGGCCATCAGTGCGTGGCCCTTCGCGCGTCGGATACGTATGTATCTCCGGATGTGTCGTCGGGGCGGTGCGTATGTCTGCGGATGGCTGGGACGGGATGGATCCGCCGCGTGCCACTATTCCCGACCCACTCGAGGCAGCGCTCACGAATCGCTGATATCCTCACGGGGTTTGCGGCTGCGTCACTAGGATGGCACCCGTGATCGGGCTCGCGGCTGCCCTCTGCCGGGGCGGGGCGGGGCTCCGGTGCGGCGTGCCTTTCCGTAGGCACCGTCGAGGACTGTCGGCAGTGCAGAGCAGGCACCCGCCATCGCAACCATATATCTGTCTACATAGCTCCACCCGCGTTTCGTTTCCTGTGCATGTTTCCTGGTCGTTGCCGTGGAGACGTGTAGGGGCGATCGGTCCGCTCCGCCCGGGACCCGCATCTTACATAGCATATCCATCCGGTTTCCGAGCCTCCCTCTCTGCCGAGTCGCTCGCTCTCGCCACCGAAGAGAATCAGCCAGCCGCCAGCCGCCAGCCAGCCCGCCAGCCAGTTGCGACCACCCCGCATTCGGTGGCGGTTACTCGGAGAGATGGCACCACAGCACGCAGCATGTCTTCCGTCGCTGGGAGCGAGAGCGCGCTCCTCCCTCGTCTCCCCACCAGCCGGGGTCTGCCGGTCGACAGATGCCCCCTGCTGTCCGGATCTTCGGACGGGGACGGGCTGGAGTGTTCGCCGCGATCCGGCCGGGCAGTACATGTGCAGAGTAAGTAAGTATCTAACAACAGCAGCGGCAAGGATGGAGTAAGCAAGTATGTATGTATGTATATATAATGTACATATATAACTACACGATATATCTAGGCGAATAATGCACGGTATGCTTGTGTGTATGTATGTATACAATGCAAGGACACAGCACTATCTGTATCCGAGCATGTACTCGTGTAGGTACGCTCTCAGCACCCAACAGAACCCACCAGCCGGACTGGCAAGGCAAGGCAAGGCAAGGCAAAGCAATCGATCCCTCCCGTCGAATCACCGCTCGCACTCCGTCCGCCTCCCCTCTGCCCCCTGTGGTCGCACCCTGCTTCCCTCCGCTCCGCACCCCCCTCCTCTCTTCACCTCGCTCGTCACACTCTCCTCCTTCCTCCGCCATCTGCCCCTCGTCCGACTATCCCTCGTCGGCTTACTCCTCTTGCCTCCCGACCCCCTCGCAGTCCCAAGCGAAATCATCCTGCGGTTCGGTCGCAATAAAGACACCACCCCCCCCCGCCCTTCTCGCCCCCGCTTGCCTCCCCTCGACAAGGGCGACTCGCACCACCCCCCCCCCCCAAAGAAAAAAAACATCCGAGAGAAAGAGAGCGCCGGAGACTTTTCCCGGTAACCCTCCGCGACTGCTTGCGGTATCGCGCTCAACCCCCCCTCGCCTGGGCACTCACGAAGCTGCTGCTTGTCGGCCAAGAAGCAACCGCCATCTCCGACCAAGTTGACCGTCCGCCCTCCTCTCTCGGCGCTGCTCCACTCGATGCGGCTGGCCCCTCTGCCATCTTATCCACCGCAAGTCTACGCATCTCACGCCCGCTCTGCTATCAAAGAGCTCCCGCCTCTACGCCACTGATCTGCGCTCGAGCTGTTCCCTTCGCGATAGTCTGTGCCTCGGCCATACCAGCACTATTCCCCCAAGCCGTCGCTCTCATTGCAACCTTCCTTTCAAATAATCCGTATCGTCGGCCGACTGTTCGTTTTGATCTATTTTTTTTTGAATTGCCTTGCGCCGTCGCGCCCGTTGAAACACGCCCGCCTCCTAACCCTGCTCTTCTTATCTCTGGGTTTCACCCCTTCCTATCCCCCTGACGTCAGGTATCGCGTCCGCACTGCCAGCCGGTAAACTACCCACTCATCGGAAAACAACCACAATGTCGGCTCCCGCAACGCATCAGAGTCCCGTTGTGCTCCAACGCCAACACAACGCTCGCCCCCAACAGCAACACCAGCACCTGCGCCAGGCTTCATCGTCAAGGAACACAGCTCCACCGTCACGAGAAGGCGACCTTGGCCCCAGCCACCTACCTGCCCGCAACGCCGAGCCCTCCCGCCTCGCAACCTCGTCCGGCAATCCGCCCTCGTCCCACCGGCCCTCTCATTCGAGGCAACCTTCGGCGATGTCGGCTGCCACACACGTCCCGTCCCAGCCGCCGGTCATCATCGACGAGGCCGGCAGACAGATGACCCACTCCCAGCAGCGCCCTAGGAAAACTTCCATTCAGGGACCAAGTGGGACTTGGAATCTCGGAAAGACAATCGGTGCGGGTAGTATGGGCAAGGTCAAACTAGCGAGGAAGGCGGACGGGCCGGACCAGGTAACCACACCCGTAGATCGTTCCCCGTGCCGCGTGGCTTATCGTGCTTCGTGCAGGTTGCCGTCAAGATCGTGCCGCGACAGCTCATCCAGGACCTCGGCGTGGATCCCGCTACGGGCCAACCATATCCTCCTCGCCACGACGACAGCAAAGAGATACGCACCGCGAGGGAAGCGGCCATCGTCACCTTGCTGGACCACCCGTACATCTGCGGCATGCGGGATGTCATCAAGACCAACAATCACTGGTACATGCTGTGCGAGTACGTCAACGGCGGACAGATGTTGGACTACATAATCTCTCACGGCAGACTGAAGGAGAAGCAAGCTAGGAAGTTCGGAAGGCAGATCGCGAGCGCGCTGGATTACTGTCACAGGAACTCGATCGTTCATCGCGATTTGAAAATTGAGAACATTCTCATCTCCAAGACCGGAGACATCAAGATCATCGACTTCGGGCTCTCCAACTTGTTCTCGCCCCGTTCCCACCTCCGGACATTCTGCGGATCTCTGTACTTCGCCGCGCCAGAGCTGTTGCAAGCCAAGCAGTATATCGGACCGGAGGTTGATGTTTGGAGTTTCGGCATCGTGCTGTACGTGCTGGTCTGCGGTAAGGTGCCCTTCGATGACCAGAACATGCCCGCACTTCACGCAAAGATCAAGCGCGGAATAGTGGACTATCCGCAATGGCTCTCGAACGGTGAGTCACAATCCCCGGATGCACTGATGTTGGGAGAACGCGCACTGACTGGTACCCTAGATTGCAGACATCTACTCTCCCGGATGCTTGTGACGGATCCGCGACAGCGCGCAACTCTTCAGGAGATCATGACACACCCCTGGCTCATGAAGGGGTTTTCTGCTCCGCCAGAAAACCATCTGCCGCATCGCGAACCACTCACCCTTCCACTCGACCCTCAGGTCATCAGCGGCATGACCGGTTTCGAGTTTGGGTCGTCCGAGGTCATCATGTCGCAACTGACCAGGATTGTATCTTCCGAGGAGTATCAGAATGCGGTTAAGCAGGCGCAGAGAGATGCTCCCCACGCATCATCCTATCCGGAGAGGAAGAAGCCGTTCACATTTGACTTTTACAAGCGGCGGTCATCCACGTGTTCGAAGGACACGCTTACGAACCTTAGCACCGAGGTCTTGCCATACACATCAACGGATCCGATCAATGCGTACAACCCGCTTGTTTCGGTGTACTATCTCGTCCGCGAGAAGCTCGAACGGGAGCGTCAGAAGGCAGTGGCGCCTGGATTGCAGGCGACGCTTCCGGCTTCCGAGACGGAAAAGGTGCCATTCATTTCGGTACCCAGACAGCCTGAGGCCGCCCATACCAGCGAGACGAGCTATGAAGTAAAGGGTGAACCGGCTGCTACATCCGGTAGGACAAGGCCGAGGGCTCGCACGCATGGAGATGACGAGGTGTCGGAGGCGGTCAAGAACATCAATATCAGCAGTGGCAGTGGCGTGTCCCCCGCACCTTCCCTGGCTCCTCCGAAGGTTGAGCAGCCGCCCAGCACTAGAAAGGATCTCTTCGGCGGAGGCATGTTCCGCCGGCTGAGCAACAGGCGCCACAATTCACATCGAGGAGAGTCGAAGGGGGATGGAGGCAAAGCAGCTGTACCACCGACCCTCTCGTTACAACCCCCGGATCTACCGGCCTCCAGCTTACCCAAGACGAGTCTTTCGCTGAGGAGGCCAAAGGACACGGCGCGCTCAACACACAACGAGGCCCCTCAGCCCGGTCAGCCCGACCTCTTGACGCCTCCGACTACCGCCGACGCCGCCGCCAGAAAGACCAAACCCCTGGGACGTTCCACAAGTGTATCGGAAGCCGACTGGCGACGGAAGTACAGCCGGCCAAGGGCTTCGATGGAGCCTCCCGGCACTAGTGGTTCGGAGCGATCGGTGGCTGGAATGGATAACAACAAATCGTTCACGCAGCGAGCGAAGTCGGTCGGCCGCGCCGGGCGGGGACCCCAGCAAATCCGCCGTACCAGGAGAGACGATGGAGCGAGTATGGCCGGCGCTCTCGACGACGCCGCAACGGACGACAATGCAGATGTCGCAACGTCGGCCGGCAGCGGAGACCATAATGCATCGGCAACACCGTCATCCGACTTTGTGAAGCCCGTTTTCCTCAAGGGCCTCTTTAGTGTGCAAACGACTTCCACCAAACCTCCGATCGAGATTCGAAAGGATATCATCAGGGTGCTGGATCAGCTGGGTGTTTCGTACAGGGAGATCAAGGGTGGCTTCGTTTGCGTTCACCGGCCCAGTATCGACCTCAAGAGCGTCGTCGAGGGCGAGTCCGAAGTGGAGGCGACCAACATGGTGTCCGCTTCGTCACATCGGCGGAAAATCTCGTTTGGCAACAGTGGTGGCAGCAGCAGCCAGCAGGGCTCGTCGTCAAAACAGCCATCGTCGCGCAGGCGGGGAGCAGAAACCAGCTACACCAACAGCGACGCATCAAACGACTCCGTCAACGATGGTGTTTTGGGCGGCTCTTTGATCCTGCAATTTGAGATCTACATCGTCAAGGTCCCTCTGCTCTCGCTCCACGGGATCCAATTCAAGAGCCACAACAAAACCAACACATGGCAATACAAGAGTTTAGCAAGTCGGATTCTGTCGGAGTTGAGGCTGTAGAAAGGAGTCATGCTAAGGAGTTTTTCGTTTCTTTTTCCCCCATCTTTCTTTCTGTTCCAAGTTGTGTTGCACTTCCATCTCGCTCTCCGATTATAGCATCCTTTAATCACCATCTGTGAATATCCCACGGAATGGACTCGAGCGCCACGTTTTTTGCATGGTGCGTTACTCTACAGCAGTATACCTATGTCTGTTCTGGCATACGGTTTCTTCATGTGTTATACCCACAGCACTTGCAACTTCTCTGTGTATTTCTGGTCTAGGCTAGGGTCGTTTTCATTTCATTTTGGCTCGCGGTTGGCGATGTGACGGTGCCAACTGTTTACTCTGCAGTATTTCCCTTGTTTTTCGGTTTCGGTCTCTGTTTCTTTCTTTTCTTTCTTTTCTTTTCTTGTTTTTTTTTTTTTTTTTTTTTTTGGTTCGCCTCCTCTTCAGCGGGTGTAATTGGTGTTGTCCGTTTTGAAGCTCTTTCATGTAAATCATCTTGATATCCCTTCCACATGAGCGAACTGTTGATTACGGGATTCCATGGTTGGTTTGTTAGTTGGGGCCTGGTGGTAGTGGATGCTTATGGGGTTTCTTTTTTCTTTTTCTCATGTTTATGTTTCCTCTAGTCGCGAGAGACTGACTTGTGGTATATTGCTATGGTTGACTTGGAGATGGCTGGATGGCTGGTTCTGTGGGGAATTTGTTTCAGTGTATCTATCCTACGAATGCGAGGCAAATGGAGTGAATGTGCTGTGGTTTATTGTGTAGGAATAATGATGGAATATTTACTGTAATGCGTAGTATATAGGTCCCCTTCTCCGCCTCTTCTGACGGTGATGATGCGGTGTGGTACATTGTACAGTGGTGTAGTTACCTATGAGAGATGAGTTCCTGGATCCTGATCCCTTCGCCACTCACCGACACCAACCACATCTGCAGACCCAAACTGACGGCAATGGGAGCAGGCAGGCAGGCCAGTTTGGGGGGTGCTAGGGCGAGCAAGCAAGCCAGAGAGTGTTTCAATGGTTACTTAGTCATGTGCCATTCGAAAACACGCACTCCCGTTGTGTGTAAGTGGGAGCATCCTAGGTACACTCCGAGTTACTCCACAAGTAAGGAGGAGTGAGCGGGTACAGTAGATATATACAGTTACGGATAATGTGTCAATGATATTCTGAGGGTGTAGATAAATCTATGCTTCAAGCGTTCGAGGGCCACATAGATACATACTGTATATGTACATAGTCAAAGGGGGGCGTGGAAAAACAACGTAGTTTTCCCGCTAAGTGCATATTGCTATCGTATATATCACGACGGGGGAAAATACGTATTTCGACCGTTTTGACTTTGTTTTTTACACTTGACTATATGCAGTACCTGTACTAAGTTGGGGCATTTCCGTATTTAGCCGTCAACCGCCAAGCTTCGTCGGCACGTCCTGGTAGTTACAGGCAACCTAGAGTACTCCTCATCGGACCCTCTCCGCCATACCAAACCGTGTGCTCTTTTCTTCCTCATTTCCCCATCAACCACAAAACCAACCGCCCCTCTAATTATTCGATCGGTTCCATAACGCACCGGTCGCAAAAACGCTCCGCCGCGACTACCGTTACAGATCCCAGCAATACCGCCACAATCAACACGCCAACATGCTTCAGCCCCACCAGGTCTACCAGCAGCAGCAGCATTTCTCGCACCCTGATGGTGGCTGGATTAGCCAGCAACAGCAACAGCAACAGCAGCAACAGCAGCAACAGCAACAGCAACAGCAACAGCAACAGCAACAGCAACAGCAACAGCAACAGCAGCAGCATCATGTCAACCCCTACTCCCGAACCATGCCAATGCCACAGCATCCTTCCCCAGCTCCGATACCTTCCGGCATTATGTCGCTTCCCTCGCGCTCCATCACGGACGAGGACACCAAGATTTACACGTGGATCATGGAGCTGGTACAGGGGGACCGGAGAGAGACGGCGCTGCTAGAGCTCAGCAAGAAGAGAGAACAAGTGGAGGATTTGGCAGTCATTCTGTGGCACTCCGTTGGTTCGTTCACGCACGCGTTCGCTGGGGGAGTGAGGAGGATGGGGGACGAGACGAATGCTGATTCTAGGAGGACAGGTGTCATGACTTCGTTGCTGCAGGAGATCATTTCGGTTTACCCGTTGCTGATGCCATCCAGCTTGACGGCGGCCGCGTCGAATAGAGTGTGTAATGCGCTGGCTCTGCTGCAGTGCGTCGCTTCGCACAACGACACCCGTGGCTTGTTCTTGCATGGTTAGCATCCCCTTCGGCGCGGTGGTGGTGGTGGTGGTGGTGGTAGTGGTGGCGACAGCAGTGGATGACGGAAGTTAATACCCAAACTATAGCGCACATCCCGCTCTTTCTGTACCCGTTCCTCAATACCACGTCTAAATCCCGGCCGTTCGAATACCTTCGCTTGACCTCGCTCGGCGTTATCGGTGCACTGGTCAAAAATGATTCCTCCGATGTCATCAATTTCCTGCTGTCCACCGAGATCATCCCACTGTGCCTCCGCATCATGGAGACCGGCTCCGAACTTTCCAAGACGGTGGCCATCTTCATCGTTCAGAAGATCCTGTTGGATGATATGGGGCTCTCCTACATCTGTCAGACTTACGAGCGGTTCTATGCGGTAGGAACTGTGCTCAGCAACATGGTTACCCAGCTGGTGGAGCAGCAGACGGTTAGGCTGCTCAAGCATGTCGTTCGATGCTTCCTGCGGTATAGCTTCGTCCTGCCTTGTCACGGTTTCTCCTTGCTAACGAACCGACAGTCTGAGCGACAACCCAAGAGCCCGCGAAGCTCTTCGCCAGTGCCTACCGGAGCCTCTCCGCGATGCCACCTTCTCCTCCGTTCTTCGAGACGACGCCGCAACTAAGAGGTGCCTGGCGCAGTTGCTCATCAACCTCTCGGATTGCGTAGCGGAGTAGGGGAGCTCAAAAGCTGTGCTTGTCATTCCATAAATGTATCCTGCATTGCTTTTTCATTTCTCCCACTTGCTACTACTAAACGGGCGTCTTCTTGTCGCGAAACTAAACATCTAGAAGTATATCTTGTGTAATGACCAACTTACATAATTCCTTCTTTCCTTCCCCACGTTCACGATCAGGTTCTTCTTGTTCTCTCCCTTTTTGTTTCGCATGTGCAACTTTCTTTTTACCCCCTCGCTATGCGACTGATTGGGACTGGGTATGGTGTATTACCTACTTCTTCGTCGTTCATGCTCAATGTATCACGACCTTATATCTTTCCCTTTCTTCCCCTTTCTTTCTTGTACAACCGTATTCGCTTTTTCCCTGCTGTTCCCTCAACCTAGTGGGGGAGGGGGGGATTTTTTTTGGGCTGGTGTTTGTTTTTTTGTCATCTTGCTTTTTTGTTGTGTTCGGCGCGGGGAGAAAAAATGGTGCTTTTTTTTTACAGTCTTGTTTTGTTTTGTTTGGTTACTTGGGGAAGGGGAGGGGAAGGGAGGAAGGGGGGAAGGGAGATGGAAGTTTTGGAAGGAAATGAAGGCTGGTGGGGGGAAGATACATGAAAGGGAATGATGTGTAGAATATCTATTGAAGGCTGGTTGTAACATGATCACCGATCTGATGTCACTGGATAGTTTTCGTGTGAGGCGGGCCGCGCGTGAGGGCGAAGAGACAACCCAAGCGTCAATGAGAGAATGCCATCCTGTACATTGTATGAACGATCGACGATGCTTTCCATCCACCGAGTTATATACATAATACCCATGTCGCGTAAGACTGGGCCAAGCCGGCGTGTGTCACCAGCTCCCCACATCAACGCGTCTTCCTGGGCGAGCCGAACATCTCTCCGCCCAACCGCAAAAAAAAAAAAAATGTACGGCGACCTCTCCCACGAACTGATCCTCCAAGCGAAGCGCACGCAGGGCCTATCGTACCTGCCCTCGTACCAAACGGAGTCGGTGCGGTCCGTGACGCGCGAAGTGAAGGACCTGGACCGGGACGTGACGGAGATCCTGCGGCCCTTCGGCAGCGCATTCGACCCGTCGGCGAACCCGGCGATCGCCTACACGCTGCTCGTGCACCACCTCTGCATGCGCCGCAACAAGCGCTGTCTCCTTGCGTACCACCGAGTGCGCGTCGAGCGCATCGAGGAGCGGTGCTGGACCGGTGGCGGCGGCGGTGGCGGAGAGGGCACAGGCGAGCACACCACTGCGGATGCGGATGCGGATGCGAATGTGGGAGGCGGCGGCGACGCCGAGGATTCCCCCGGTGACAAGCTCTCGCCCGAAGAGGAAGATTACGCCCGCGCGTATGCGGACCTCATCGCCGCCGCGAAGGGCAGGTGGACCGATATCGATCTCACGGGGAGCCTCGAGCCTCCCAGGGACCTCTTCGTCGACGTCAGGGTCCTCAGAGACGCCGGAGAGATCCAGACCGAGTACGGGTATGTTACCTTCCTAGCCCCAACCCCCCATTTTGACATGGGAGAGGATAAGGATAAGGGAGTGGGAGCGGGGCTGACTGGGTGGTGGGCGCAACTGCTAGGGCTATCAATCTGACCAAGAATTCGCAGTTCTTTGTCAGACAGGGCGACGTCGAGAGGCTCATTCAGCAGGGCTTTCTACAGAAGCTTGGTTGATGCGGCGCTGGGAGGAGTGTACGGCGTTCGGATTCGGCTTTTCTTTCTTTTCTTTTGCGGCAGCAGCAGTTTGGCGAATATGTATAACCTTGGCTGAGCTTCGGGGACGTATCGGAACTAGCCGGGCGCCCCGCCTCTATGTTCGGGAGTGAAGAATCGATACCAGCCTCCTTTGATCGCATCCGGAGGCAGGTATGAATGCAGTAGATACTAGTATATAGGTATATAGTGTAATATTCCGCAGCTCTCCCAGCCGGTCCGCGACACGCATCCCAACCAGCCAGCCAGCCAACCATCTGTTCCGCAGCACGTTACATCGGTCACCAGCCAACGAGCACCTCCATTACGCCAACAACCTCGGTCCCGCATCCCGAGCGCGAGCGCGAGCCGGAGCTCCGTCTCGGCCGCGGCTCCCACACCTCCTCGCACGCACTCTCGTCCGCTTCCGCGTCCCCCACAATCACGACCTCTCCATCCGCACCCCACGTCCGCGCGCTCGGCTTCGCGAACGCCAGCTCCGGCGGCGGAAATATCGAGTACAAGTTCTGCCGTCCGCCCTCCCTGCTCGCCATCGTCATCATCGTCGTCGCCGTCGTCGCACCATCGTCCACCAGCGGCGAGGAGGAGCCGGTGCTAGAGGAGGAGGAGGTCGAAGAGGTGCTGCTGGACCGCTGGAACATCGTCGTCAGTGTTAGCGACAGCCGGTGCCCGCGCGAGAGCGTTCGTCGTCGTCGGTGCAGAGTTGGTATGTGCATTTTTCTTTTTTTTTTTTTTTTTTTTTTTTTTGGTTGGGTTTAGTGGGCGGGAGCGAGCGAGTGAGCGTGCGTGCGTGCGTGCGTGGGAGTGGAGAGGCACAGCCTTCTTTTCCTTTCCTTTCCTTTCCTTTCCCTTTTTTTATATATATATATAGAGAGAGAGGGTGAGTGAGAGAGTGAGAGAGTGAGTGAGTGAGTGACGAAGAAGACCACAACACCTGCACTGCGGGAATTATTTCCTTCGATGAGGAAATTCCACCTCATAAATACACACAACACGCGCCGCTACACTTGCCCCGTCGCCGCCCCCCTTGTCACAAGCCCTGGGCTAAGGTATCACTCCACGTTTCACGTTGAGACTTGGCCGCTGCACGCCGATGTGGTTCACCCGGTAAAATACCTACATACATGAAGATACCTGAATACATACATAGCAAATCACATCGCTGGTGTACACTACATATATTAAGGGGACACTGTTAACTATCTACTGGCGGTGGGCCGAGTGGGCCCCGTGTGGCATGAGGTACATAGGTATAAATAAAACGCCAAACTTTTATTAAAATGCCACAGCTGGTGCTTTTCCTTTAGTATGTATGTCACCGGGTTCGGGCGAACTTTGGCAGCAACCACCAAAAAAAAGAAAAGAAAAAGCCTCTCAACACAACTCTACTTTAGCTATCGGAGAACCACCGGGGGGCACCTGCAAACCACCAATTGGGGATTGTACTCTACGTCCTCACGGTAACTACATAAGTAGTGCGGTTGTGTCCCATACCGCGACATTATTGGCTACAGCGCTGTACAGAGTTGTCTGGGACCTCTGCAAGTGGCCTCCAGCGGCAGCAGCTCCGGTACATAGCTATTTCTCGGCGGCAGCGTTATCCTTTGCGCTGCCCGCTTCTCCTTTGGCCAACCGCGTGGCTTTCTCAGATGGGGGTGCATACATAGGTACCTGGTATATACTTGAGCTTCATTGCATCCACCATCGCTCGAGCTGACGCCGACCCGGCGACATGGATGGAGACAGGCACCTTCCGAAGCAACCGCTTCTGTGTTTGTGCGACCCTACGCTTGACGGCGACCCCATCACGAGCCTCCACGATCCATTCCTCCTTCTTGCTCCAGCTACCCCGGATTGGAATCGAACCCGGACCCGAAAGTGGCGCCGAACGCGGCGCACACTGTTCGACAGGTAGAGTAGGCGGTTAGTAAGCTGGCTGGCTGAGTATCTATTGAAAGCGATTTTCCACTTATCACTTCTGGCCGTGCGGGTGCTGATGTGCATTGCAGTCGTCGCCCAATCCATGTCTGCTTGCTTGGATGACTCCAGATCATCGAATCCCTGACCTCTAACGATCTCCAGATTTGCTGCTGGGTTGCCGTCAATTTGCATGCTTGAGGGTTGTTTGGTTGAGGTGCGGTGTTTTGTGAAGTTTTTTTTGGTGGCTGCTGTCTACGCCCGAATCTGGTGGCATTTTGAAGGTTTGCCGATAAATAAATGTAGCATGCAATAAGTATGTATGTATACACGTATCTTCTTCTATTGCTCTACATCCGTCCCATGGCCACAAGTACCACGGAGGAAGGGCCAAAACATCAATGTAACAAAACACAAAAGCCTACCGAAACGCCCCCTTCCCACCATTGACAATCAACTACCCATTATCTAGGACTCCCGCCAACACCACCACCACCACCACCACGACTACCGTGTCTGCTCACAGCTCCGCCGCCGTTGCGACTTCCATTCCTGCTCACACTCGGGCCTCCTCCCGCGCTAGGGCCGATCTGGCTCTCGATGAACGACCTGATCTGGTCACGCCATTCCGAGTCGTCGAGGGCGTCCATGACGACCTGAGGGGCCACTTCATCCGTCTGCCGTTCCGCCATGGTTGGAGATTGCGTTCCGCCGTACCACAAGCCGCCTCTGGAGGAGACCTCTGCTGGCCCCATGCGCGGACTAGCGGAGGGGGAGATCATCGGGCTCGTACTAGGAGATAGGTTTGGTGTGGACATATACGGCGGAGTGCGGCGACCCGGTCCGCGTTGGCGGAGGAAACCGAGGGGCTCGTTATTGTCGGCGAAGGGGTTGATACCACCAAAGCTGAAGGCGATGCCACCGCCACCGGGATCGGTGGGTGAGTCGATGGGGCTGAAGCCGCTGGATTCACCAATGTTCTGCTGGCTGTTGTTGCCGAATGAGAGCCGAAGCGGGGTGACCGGGCCTTCCTCGTTAAGGGTGATCCGAGGAATGTCGGAGTTGTGGGAGACAATGTCGGTAGCCTCGCTGGGGTTGTCGGCACGGATATTCGGCACCGTGGTGGACGGTGCGCGACTGATCGTGCCTGGTGTGATTCCGCCGTGCTTGAGGTCTTTGAAGCGTTTGCTCCAGTACCTGTAACCGTCTGTCAACGCGTGGACTATCGCAGGGATACGGGGTGTACATCTGAAACGGGGACTTACAGGGTCAGGAAGAAGTTCGTGACAACATTCCGCTGCACCTGCTCCTCTACTCTCTGCAACCGGTGTCTTCGCCGCAGGTATTCCTCCAGCCTGGTGTGTCACAAAAGTCAGCCACCTAGATAATTCCTCCCGGTTGCAAAACAAACCTCAGACTCTTGTTGTCGTTGATGATCTTGTAATGCGCGAGGATCAACAGGACAGACTCGAAGGAGACACCGTAGTCTTTATCCGCCGAGACCAAACACTCCTCGAAGAACAGCGTAAAGGTATGTCTCTGCCTGCGGATCTTGTGAACTGGGATCCTGGCGATGCGTCTGTTGAGTGCCTCCAGGTCGATCCCATGCCCGACCGACCCCTTGGTGCTGTTCGGATCAACCCTGCAATCGTCGAGGATACTATGCACTGTGAACGGCTCCTCGTATATCCTCATCGCAAAGATCCCCGAGAGGAGACCTAGTAGCCTCGGGAACCTATCCTTCGGGATGTATCCGGTGCCGTCCGGGTCGAGCGTCGCCCAGGCTTGCTTGAACTTGCGGATCTCTTCACGCGAAACCTGCGACGAGTCGCCGGATCGCTGGTACACGTAACTGAAACTCTCGTAGATGAGCGAGATGAACATGCTCACAAAGATGTACATGCTCAGGATGTTCCAGGAAACGAATAGTGCGTGTGCGTAGACCTCGCTACCGCAGTCGCTGTCGAAGAATGTTCGGCCGCGCACGCAAGCCGGCTCGATCACCTCATAATCGCTCATGATCTCGTTCCATCCCTCTCTATTTCACGCACATCAGCATGGATCATCATCCGAGAAAAGGAGAACCCTCCGCCCCTTACCCGCAAGTCATTCTGAACAGCAGGATCAAAGCCTTGGGGACGGTCCTGAAGTTCATATTACCGTTTCCGTGCGGCCCGATCTTCGTCAAGCCTGTATCCGATCAGTATCTCGTCAATCAACCAAACGCAACCGATCGACTCACCGAAAGTCTGCGTCAACGCTATCGCGTACACCAAGAATAAAACGAACCAGGTCGCAATCAGATTCCCGATCGACGTCAACGACGCGGCCGCGGTCTTGAACAGATGGTCCAACTGGTCGTTGCGCGGAATCAACATGATCACGACCGACACCAAGAAAAGCTTCTGCAGTTGGACGAACATCGGATTGGCGTATCCGGCCAGCAGGAGGAGTGTCGTGACGAACGTCCCGCCGACCGAGAGCAGCGCGTAGATGTCCCACTTGCTCTTGACGAAATTCGACCAAGTCAGGCCGATCACGCGGACGACCAGGTTAACGATGAAGGTGATATTCAACATCAGGAAGAACCAGTCCCTGGTCCTGTCCAACGATCCAGGCGAAGGGTGATACTCCAGCAGCAAAAGCATACCGTGGATCATCAACAGAACCGTAACACCTCTCTGCCAATACCCGTGCTTGTGCGTAGCCCTCTGGTAACACCAACCCTTCCATTCCGAGTCGGGACTCTTATCCGGTCGCTTCGACGGCCTGACCTGTCTCAGCAGTTTCCGTAGCTCCAGCCAAGTGCGCTGGTCCGACGTCAGGAAAGCGACACCGGTCTGCTCCGTGTAGTTCCGCATGAAAACGGACACGAACAGCGTCAGGACGAATACGGCTCCCAGAAGATTGAAGACCAAAAAGAACAGCGAGTTGACTTGCGAATGGAACGGCTGCGGTTGCATTCCCTTTCCGACGACGTTCTGCGCGTTAAACATCACACCAGTCCAGCCTTCTTGACTGACAATCTGGAACAGAATGAACAAACTGGTGCCGAAATCGTCAAAGTTGAAGTACGGATTCTGGACGACTCTGGGTGCGAGGACATCCCAATCGAACGGCTGGCTGGCGTATTCATGTATGCAGTCGGTAAGGTTCATGATCCCGTTGTCATCGTTGCAAGCATCCATCTGGCCGGCAAACAGATTGACTCCGTATATGGCGAATGGGATGATCAGTGAGAGCGAGACGAACGCGGCAGACAGAATCTTCTTGCCACCGAGGATCACGACCGAGTGAAAAGTGTCCTGCGCCGTACCACTGATGTTGAGCAGCCTGAGCGCTCGTAATGCCTTGAACGCGCCGACGGCTCTGCTGATCTCATCCTTGTTGGTCAGGGACGATGCAACACTGATCCAGAGCGTAATGAGCACGATGCAATCGATGATGCCCCAAGATCCGCGCAGGTATGCGTTTGGCGTCCAGATTAACCCATCGGCAATGATCTTGACGGCCGACTCGAACGTGAACAGAGCCACGAATCCGGCGTCCACCAACGTGAACCAGTTCTTCGACGAGTTCCCATGCTTGGCAAAATACTCCTTCTGGTACAACGGCGTGGTGAAGCAAGCCAGAACGACCATGGCCACGATTGCACAGTAGATGACGATCGAAAAGGCGTAACTGAGCGTCGTGTTGGGGGGGAGACCAGCATATCTGACGTTAGCACGACTGGGGCCCACCATCCTCTGACACATGCGTCTAATCTTGTTCTGAGGGCCGAAGATGAAAAGGGAGACATTGTAATTGGGGTGCTTAGCCAGGTACTCCCTCTGTGCCCTCTTCCTCCGCTCCGCCTCGGTGACCACCTCCTGCGCCAACGCTGTCGGCGCCAGATCCGCCACGGACCGTGACTGAAACGAGTAGAATGGATTGGTCTCCCGATCCCTCCACACCCCCCCCGCCTTGGCAAACCACCGTTGGAAGAACCTCTTCCGCTTCTCCTCCTCCATTTGTAGGTTCTCTACAGCAGCTGCCGCGACCAATTTGCCCCCTGCCGTGACATCCTGGCGATGCTGTTGTTCTCCCTCGTCGAGGAACGACTCCACGATCGCCTGCTTGGTCAACATCTCGAACGCAGCCTGCTTGGACTGTGCAGCCTCCGTGTTCATGTTATTCTTCTTGGAGGAGAACAGTGACGAGAGTTTAAGACCCTGGCTGGGCGCCTTGTAGCTTTTATTCTGAAGGAACGCTTTCACTTGATGCATCCGCTTCTCGTCCTCCGTGACGTCGAAGTTCTCCTGGATGACAGCAATAAACATGTTCAACACAATGACTGTTTAATAGGCTCGCATCAGCATCAAACTACCTACAAAAATCGGAAACGGGGACGGGAAAACTTACAGTTTCCAAGAATGAACCACCCGATAAAAAACATGGCACTGATCCACCCAACACCGTACGGCCGTTGTGCCTCGGTGGACATATACAGCAGCGACGTCCAGTCCTCACTCGAAAACACCTGGTACATGCCAAGGAAGGCATTAAAGATGGTGAAGAAGCTCACAGGCGTGGTCTCGCCATCGATCTCCCCGGGGATATCGCCTCTGACGATTTGCACGGCAAACAGGGCGCAGAGGAACGTGAGGAGAATCACAAACAAGATCAAGTTGAACAGACCGGAGACATTACCCAAAACTTTGGCCAGAAGATTTCGCGTCACCGGAATCGCCCAGACCAGCCGGTACACTCGCAGTAGCTGAAAGATGGTGAGCCAGTCGTAGATCCTCCCGGCGCGTCGTACCGGCGGGAGCAGTATGATGCACGTAGTGATGGCCAGGAAAAGGTCCACCCAGTTCCTCCGCTTAGCACGAAACCCTCTCCAGTCCGAGATGAACCGGAAAATAATCTCAAAGAAAAGAATCAACGTGACTCCGGTCTCAACCATATCGATCACTCTCGCTTCTGTTTCAAGCATCGTGGCGCTGCGAAACGTCTGCGCGAACAATCCCACTCCGATGATGACGATCCACAGGTGGTGCGAGAGATCATAGATCTTTTTGAGAGCGCTCGGCTTCTGGTTGGCCTGGTCGTCGTCATCGTGGACGGATGAGACGTCGTCCGCGGAGAAGGCGCTCTTACTGGATTCCTCACGGATGACTTGGAACGAGGATGTGATAACCGCAATCAACTGCTCACACCATCAGGACTGTCCATCGGCCTCGAAGGAAGATGGCCACTCACCAAATTCGCCAACCAAAACGCCAAAATGACAATCGCAGCAATGAAAACTAGAGCAGACCCCCCGATCAGTAACTTCCCTAGCCTTCCGGTTCACGCAAGCCCACTCCACTCACAGCAAGAAGCAGCCAGGTAATCACTATCAGCCGTATAGTAAAGCAGATCCGAGAACGTGTTCGCCGTCATGACAACGAAAACAAGTTCAAGACTCTGCACGATATTGTCAAAGCTTACAGTGCCCGCGTACGGATTCCCGACCGCTATGCACACCGAATTCGGCGGACAGATGTAACCCTTCGCCTTCTTCGCCCCCGGCGTGACTCCATCCTTAAGTAGAAACGGCTTCGACTGCCCCGTCAACGGGTCCATGTATCCACCGCAGAATTGGAACTCCTGCGTGTAGTTTGGCTGCAGTCCTTCAGGATCGACCCAGACGCAGTTCCTCTCGAGCGAGCCCTTAAAGCTCTGCACGCCGATGACAGCGAACACCAGCCAGAAGAAGCCAATCAGGAAAGCAACATGGACGAGCAGCGGCGCAGCTTTCTTCAGACTCCGCAGGATCACCGAGGTACCACTAGTAATTCCCAACAGACGCAGGATGCGGAGGCAACTCATCATGCGGAACACGTAGAGATGTCGCTCCGCCTCCAGTCCGGAAACGCACAGGCCCAGGGATATCCAGTACGAGACCACGGCTACAAAGTCCAGTCGATTGAACGAGTGTCTAAGGAACGCTCGTCTGGCGAGTCGGAATCGTGCCTGCGATTGTACAGATCCGGACCCGGCGGCGCCTGAACCTTCCGCCATGTTGAGCTGGGTGATGGACCGCATAATCGACGGCGGCTCGTCCATGTCGGTCGGTGAGACTGCGCGCGTATTATCCACCTTTTTGGGAGTCAGGAAGGTTTTTGCCTTCCTGACGATCCTGCGGCGGAGACCACCTCTTGCTTCCGGGTCGTCTTCCTGGACGGGATTCATAAACACTCCAGAGACGATACACCGAGCAACAATTTCAACTCTACTTGTGTCAGGAAACTGAAAAACCGACAGTCCCAATACGATGCGTGTAGGATTCTTACGTGTATATACCGAAAAGGACGAGCAAGGCATAATCGATCGGCGAAGTTCCCCAGCTCTTAGCCCTCGGGTCGTCGAAAACACTCGGGGCCGAGTCGATCGTGAGCAATATAGTTTGGATCAAGATCAAAAGCAAAATCAATGGCTCGATCACCCTGGATGACGCCTGTCAGCCCCCCACCCCAACCGCTCTCGGAGTCCCATATCAACTCACGGATGAATGAGCACATCACAGAGAACCAGCCTGACCCGACTCGTCGGCGAAAAAATCCTCAAGGTATTCCCCTTGAGCGGGTTCGACTGTTCCCTCCATGGCCTGCGGTCCTGCGACGGCTTTCTCATCAGCTGCGGCTTCTCCTCCTGGAGTTCTCCGTGCCTATTCCCATCACCGTCTCCGACATCCTCGATCTCGATTTCGGGTACACTCATCCTCTGGCTATCGCGATGACTCCTATTCGACTCCTTCCTCCTAATCGTCTGCTCCACCGGTTCGGGATCGTTACTCAAATTTACCACGCGCTGCGACATATTCTGCACGGCCACGGAGACTCTTCGCACGGGCGACGCCGCGGGTGAGAGGGATCTACTCGCAGAGCCCGATCTCGACGGCGAGGGCCGCGATAACGATCCTGGCCTCGAGCTCGCGGAAGCTTTACTAAGGCTCCGACTCAGGCCTTCCTCTGCAGCGTGTAGGTCGTCGCCCAACGACGTCCCCGGCGCAAAGCGAACGGATTGTGTGGATAGTCGCTTCTCCGCCCCGGCGATCGGCGCTTGGTTTTCCGCCAGCGGCGCCGAATCATCGTCACGGCCCCCGCCACCGGCTGTTCCCGCAGATCCTGTAGACCCTCGGGCCCCCAGGCCCCCGCCAACGTAGCTAATATCATCATACCCATACCCGTCATTATCGTCGTCGTAGTCGTACCCCCCCAACGCCGTCGACGACGTCGCCGGCGCCGCCCAGCTAGCCACCTGTGGCTCGTGGACATGGACATGCGTCGCCGTCGTCGTCGTAGTATACACACTCGCCCCCACCGTAGTCCCGTTCCTAGCAGGCAACCAGCTACCCCTACCGCCGGCCGCACCTCCGCCCAACGCAGAATCCACCTCCCCCCTCATGAGCTCCGCGTCGTCATCGTCGTCGTAGCCGTAGTGGGGCAGCTGCAGGTCCGGTACCGAGCCCGCGGCCGGCGGCGGCAGGGCGCCATCGAGTAGGTCGTAGCTCGGCCGACGGTGGAGGTGCGTACTCAGTCGTCGCCCGATCTCGGCCCCGTGTCGCAGCAGCGAGCGGGAGCGGCTCCGCGCTCGACGGTGGTGGTGGTACAGGTGTGCGCGCTGGCCCGAGAGGTCCTGCAGCGGGATTGGGTCGTCGTTGTGATCGTGGGCGCCGCCGCCGCCGGAGGAGGAGGCCATGGGGGTCGGGAGAGATCGTGACACGCGTTCGGTAGAGCTGAGCTGGGATAGGATAAGATGGTGATTGGCTGTAACGAGAGTAAGGGGGTAAGTAAGTTGCGGAGGGAAACAAAAAACAAGAAAGCACAATCGTATCGTATCGTTATGGTATCTTTGTTTTCTGTGTGTTGTTTGAGCGAGCGAGCGAGGGAACGAGCGAGTGTGTTGATGGATTGAAAAAACCAAAAAAATACAATCACTCCCTGGAGGGGAAGGACTGATAGAGTAGGTATAGGTAGGTACGTAGATAGACGTCCTTTTCTACTTAGCTACTCTATGCTATGCGGTGCTGGAAACATTTTCTTTTCTTTTCTGTGTGGAGAGACCTAGGTAGGAAATTGCGAAGTTGCGTTCAGGTTCGTTCCGAGGATGGGATCTGCTAGGTACATACATGTACGTAAAGTCTCCGGACCAGGGATGATGATGTTGGGTTCATGGATAGAGTACATACAGTACAGTACACAACTGTACAGACATACAACAGTGCAGGCATGTAACTGGACAGATATACAACAGTACAGTAACAAAAAGGTGGTGGAATGATCGGATTTCTGGAAGGCTGAAGGGAGGGACAACCCCCACGCCTCCCTCAGCCTCGAACGGAGGGTTCAAAGAAGCACTGCATCCTCATCAACTGCACCCACCCTGAACCCTTGCTGTTCTGAGGTAGAGAGCTGGTTAGCATACATCACCACGATCGATCAGAGAGCTCTCAATTGCAAACAGTGACACTTTGAAGGAAAGTCGCGGAATCGAGCTGAGCACAACCCTCTATACTCCGCTTGTCTCCGCATTGGCAAAACCCCCCCAAATTATATACACGCAGGTTTTCAAAGTGTACATTTCATTGAACAAAGTAAAGAAAAACACCCCCGCCCCATCTGATCCTAAGAAACAAGTAGGTAGCATACCAGAAAAATAGCAAGACATTTGAACTCCACCCACTTGCGGGACCTACCCTGCCTCACTATATTTGTCTCGGGCGGACAAGAGCATTTACAACATCTCCCCTCTTCCACCCCTGTGCCACCAGTGTTTTGTTCTCTTCGAGACTGTGTCGCATCGCCAGTATCAGAAGCCCATTCACATTCATGACATGTACAAACCGGCCGGAATGACAAAAGGGGGAGAGCAAGCAACTCACATTTTGCCAAGGTACACCAGACTAATCCGTTGCGATGCCGGTAGCTATTGCATAGTAGCAGGTATCCCCGCACTTATCAGCCCATCCAATCCATCCTAACCCCAGCAGCCTATTCGTATCCACCGGCAAAGGGGATTGGAAGAGAGAAAGAGAGAGAGAGAGAGCCAACCTGAGCCTTCCCTTCGATCATCGCCGTAATCCTCCTCACCGTCGCAGCCTCATCGACTCTGATAGCAACGTCGGGTCCGCCCCGATCCGACAGTCTAGCCTTTACCAGCATCTCCGGGCCAACACGCATCTTCCCTTTGCCTAGATCGCCCGCCGCGTCATCATCCTCATCGGTCTCCTCCTCTTCCTCCATATGCGACGTTCTCCCTTCCACCACCACAGCAGCAGCAGCAGAAACATTAACTGGGTCGCTAAAGCAGTATTCAGGAATTTCATATCGATGTCCTGATTCATCGTAAACGCCTCTCGACAGGTCCCCTAAGATATTCTCATCCCATCAGCTTCCTGCCCCCCCGTGACCATCCTTACCGGAGCAGCACCTACCTGTCGGCACCGTGATCCCGGCAGCGTCCACGATCCCTTGAGCGGTCTGCAGATCCACCTCGAGCATTTCGACCGCCACCCTGAGCGCGCCCCAGACCTCCGCTCTCCCCGTTACCCTCGTGTCCCAGAACTCGTCTCTTGCGCGCTGCAACGCCGCAGATGTGATGGGCCGCTTGCTGACCCATGGCGTCTTGCGGACGAGTGGGTAGTTGTATCTATCCCCGAGCGGGATCTGTGGGTGGTGGTGGTGATGGGCCGCCGCTGGAAGTGGATGTGTTGGATGTGGATATGCTGGGTGTGGATGTGCTGGAGGCGGTGGAGGCGGTGGTGGCGGAGGCGGCGGAGGCGCCGGCTGCTGCGGTACCAGTGCGGGCGCGTGAAGTTGTTGTGTCTCCGTATCGGCGGCGGCGGACGACACGGCGCGGGAGATGCAACACCCCATCTCTGTGGACGAGATCACACGGTGGGCATAGGAGGTGTCTGACCAGGCTGGACTGGTACTTTACCCAGGGTCCAGGTGTAGTCACCAAGTTCAAGTTGATGTGGGAATAAATAGTAAAGCAAAAAGAAGCAATACCTCTTTTTCTTCTTCTTCTATGCAACCTGCAAGGACTTTTGATGAGTGAGTGAGTGAGTGAGTGAGTGAGTGATGAGTGAATGTGTGGAAAAAGGGCTAGTGGTAGGTAAGTGGGTTATGGTCATGGTGATTCGCTAGAGGGAGAGAAGGAGGGCGACGCCTGCCTGCAACCACGCCACCGATCCGAACCACATTACGTTGTGTGACGGCGCAAGCAGAAGAAAGAAGGAAGGGGATCCGATCAGCTGCGTGCATGCAACAAAGGCCGCGTGTGGCGTGGGGGATGATGTGAGGAGTTGGCGGAGAAGGAGGTGGAGGAGAAGGAGGAGGTCGAGAACCACTAGAGTAAGCCCCTACCTCGGTAGCCGTGGCCTCTGGGGAGCTGTAGATAGCCAGAAATGCTAGCTAGGTATTTACAGTGTCTGACTCTGGAATTACGCACAGGAGCATGGTGGATACATAGCTCCACAAGGATAAGCAAGCATACATAAGCGACGGACTGCTATTTGCGGTGGCGAGTGGCGGGCGGCAGATAGCTAGGGCGACAACTTGCAACATGGAGTCGCCCCATCGCATCGCCGTCAATCACAGAAAAAGCACTCGATTCGTCTCTCGTCCCGCCAGTCAACCCATTGGCGAAACAATGAAACCCGATCCGTTAGTAGGCTGCATGCCAACTCAAATTAATGAATCAAATCAACCAATCACTCCGTTCCATCTCGACGAAACTTCCCATTAATTAAAATACTATTTTGCTCTCCCGAGCTTTCAGGTCGGTGGGCGTATTGGAAGCAATCCGAATGCGAAAAAAACAAGCAAAAATACAGAACGGATGCGCGCAGTGAAAACAAACGGTACATAAAAGCGTGTAGTGAAACTGAAACGACACTTCCCCCACCCCCTCACCGCCTAGGCGTGGCCATAACACCCCTATTGATGCGATTATTACTATTTCCTTGGCTGCATCATCACCAAAAATAAGAAAGAAGAAACGGAAATGGACACTATAAAACATGCGGGCGAATCATCATGTCGTGACGAGAAGACGTCACTTGCACGAAGAGATCGGTATCCAAGAAGAAAAACACGCAGACAGATAAAACAAACAAACAAAAGGCCGTCAGGGAGAAAGAAAGATGCGACTATAAAAACACAAAGAGAAACCTATTTCAAGCAGAGAGTGTGTAAGGCACAGGCAATAAACACCGTCAACAAAAAGCAGCTCGCAAAACGTTAAACATTAAGGCGCTGTAACTCGAAATTTGACAGACAACAAAACTTGCACGAGAATGCCATGCCAGGCGTACAAAATGGGTAAAGAAGAAGAGAGGAACCAAAAGGGACTTTTTATGCGGCCGCCTGTACGGGCTTGGCTGCCGTCACATCGCTGACTGCTGGCGCAACCTCAGCAGGGGTCTCCTCGGGCTTGGTCTCGGCGGCCTCGGTCGCGACGGGCTCAGCGGTCTCCGGCGCGACGTCCTTGGGGGTTTCCTCCTCGGCAACAGCGGCGGGGGCAGCCACCTCCTTGGTCTCCCTCTCACCCTTGCCGGCCTTGCTTACCTTGCGCTTCAAGCCTGCGATGAAGCTCTTGGGAACGGGCGAGGTGGAAGGCTTGACGGCAGTGGGTTCAGCATCCTCGGAGTCAGACTTGACGTCCTCTACCTTCTTCTCCTTGGCACCGAATCCAAAGAAGCTCGACTTTCGCTTCTCCTTGGGGCTGGGGGCGACGGCGTCCTTGGGTGACTCGACGGCGGTCTCCTCGGTAGCAGCGGCAGGGGAAACCTCCTTGGGCGCCTCGGCGGCGGGCTCGGCGGCAGCGACAACAGCGTCGACCTTGTCCTCGATCTTCTCCTCGACGGGGGCCTTGGGGACAGGGCTCTTGTCGCGCTTGTGGAAGAACGAGAGGATGTCGCTCTTGGGAGAGGTGGGCGTCTTGCGGTCGTCCTTCTTCTCCTCGGCGGCGGCAGGGATGTCGATGGCAGGAGCAGTCTCGGGAACCTTGTCGGCAGCGGACTCGGTCTCCGCAGTGGGAGTGACCGCCTCAACCTCCTTACCCTTCTCAGTGGAGGCCTCCTCCTTCTTGGGTGCACCAAAACGGGAGAAGAACGATTGGAGGTTCTTCTTGGTCTCGGGGCGGGTTTCCTCGGGCTTGGCCTCCTCTTCGGCGGGCTTGGTCCCAGCGACAGCTTCGGTGGCAGGAGAGTCGACTATTCTCGTCAGTCAGTATCCACAAACACCGAGATTCGGATTAAGGTCCAAACTCACTACCAGGGGCAGGGGCAGCGGAGACCTCGGCGGCGTCGGGCCTGGCGGCCTCCTCAGTTGCAACCTCCTCCTTCTTCTCCTCGGCCTTCTCCTTCTTGTTCAGGAAAGGAACGTTGAATCCGGAGATCCTCTTATTCTTCTTGGACTGGGAGCGCTTCACATCGGTCTTGTGCTCGGCGGCCTCCTCGTCAGAGGTCACAGCAGCCTCAGGGACAACGGCATCGGTCTTGCCCTCCTCGGTCGCGGGCCTGGCCTCCTCGGTTGTCTCCTTGTGCTCCTCCTTCGGGGCGGCGGGCTTCAAGAAAGCAACGGGCTTGGCTGAACCGAACAATCAGAGTCTGACCGAAGCGCTCTCCAGGGAGGGGAATTCAAACTTACACAGCTTCTCAAGAGCGGCCTTGTAGCCCTCGGACTCGTGAACCTCCTCGGCAGTGGTCTTGGCCTCAGCGATCTTAGTCCTCAGAGTAAAGACCCAGCTGTCGCGCTCAGCAGGAGGGGCCTCAAAGTGGAGATCACCGGTCGACAGCTTCAACACGAACTTGTTGGAGCCACTCTCGGTGACCTCGGTGACATCGGACAGCTTGATGATTCCGTGGGGGTGCTTGTGGCCCTCGTCCTTGGAGTAGAACCAGAGACCTTTTCCGGTCTGGAGCGCGTACGCGCACGTCGCCTTGGACGAATTGTCCTTGTGGTGATAAGTCTTGAGGTCGGACTCGGAGATGGCCTCCTCGTGGAAGTAAAAGAACCGCTTCTTCTTGAAGAAGCTGTCAGACGCGGAGAAATCGTCGGTTAGCCAACCAAGACGAAAACAATCCATGTGATGCACCCAGTTTTGCAGGGTTTAGGGGGGCGACGGGAACGAGCAGCGGGGAACAGGCAAGAACGTACGATAGCAGTCCACCGTGAGACTTCTGCAGAGCACCCTGCGTAATCTCCTTGGGCTCATGCTTCTCCTCCTTCTTGTCCTCCTTCTTGTCCTCCTTCTTGTCCTCCACCACCTCCTCAGCCTTCGGCGGCTCCTCGGCGACGGTAATGGGGGCTGTTGGCACGGTGTCGGTGATGGCAGGCGTAGCCTCAGGCTCGACGAGCTTGGTCTCGGCGGGCTTCACGGGCTCCTCGGACTTGACGTCGGACATTTTGGAGTTTTGAGGTTGGGTACAAGGGGTGGATGATTAAAAGGGAGTATAGGGTATTGGTACGAGGATGACTGGTGGGTGATCAAAATTCAAGGTCAGCAAGTGCTCGGCGCGAGAAGTGATATCAGGACGGAGAAAGCTGTGGTTGGTAATGGAGGGAGAAGCGGTGCGGGGAAGCAGTGCGGGGAAGCAGGAGGGTGGATGGGTCGTAAGTGGGCAGCTGGCAAGGGCAGTTCCGCTCGAGTTGGAGGGTGTATCACTATTATTATTTTTTTCGAGAGGGGTGAGGCGACGGAGGGAGGAGGGGCAGAGGGGAAGTGTTACGTACAGAAGAGAGATACTGTGTATTTTGTGGAGGAGAGAAATACAGAAGCAGCACACGAAGTGGGAGAAGGGAGGGGGGAGGGAAGAGGGAAGAAGCAGAAGAAGGTAGATTTTTATTTATTTTTCGTGGAGTGAGAAGGAAGTATGGAGGGAGGGAGGAAGAAAAGGAGGAGGAGGAGGAGGAGGAGGAGGGGAAGAAGAAGAAGAAGAAGAAGAAGAAGGAGGAGCAGGAGGAGGAGGGCAGGCAGCAGAGCAGTTAGAGGTAGGTAAAAGTGAGGAGGTAGGTAGGAAGGAAGCAGTCGAGCAGGACGGACAAGGGTCGCTCGGACAAGGCCTTTGTGCCCTCCCTCCACTTCGTCTCTCCACTTCGTCTCTCCACTTGTCTCTTCTGCTTGCCTGCTTGCCCTGCGTTGCCTGCTTGCTTGCTCTCTCTTTGACCGCCGCGTCGAACCAATTGGCGTTAGATCATCGTTGGATGATATTAGCCCACTCACACGTGCCCCTGTTTCCTTTTTTCCCTTCTCTTTTCCTTCCATCTGGCCGTACCCACCCCAGGGAAAGACGTCGGGCGGCGGGGGGGCGAGGAGCAGGATGGTTCTAGACGGTCGTCGCCTCGGAACCTATCATGTGGAAGGACTGCAGCGCACTTCGCGCATAGCCGCGGCCGCTGATGGGTTGATCGATTCGATTCGCTGGTGCGAATGACTGGGCCACCATCACACAGGCGGAGAGAAGAGACGAGCGGCCGGTCCATTTCCGCTATCGAACGAGCAACGCACGCATTTCTCCCCATGTCCTGTCGGCGTATGTACTCTAGATAATGCAAAGTACAGGTACTCTGCGTCGGTACGTACCCACCTTCTCTATCTGCAGACATATCTAGAGTGCAGATATAGGCATTCTCTCTCCGCCATCCCATCCCCTGCCGTAGAATCGCAGGGGGAGGGCGAGGTGGTTTGTTTCCAGCAACCCACCCACCAGCTATGCATCATTACTCTATCTAGAGTACATACCCAGCCCAACCGTTAACGTTTCAGCTCGTATCTCCCGCGGTGGCAGCATCACCGACATCATCAGCAGCAGCATCGGCTCGGCTCGTCCCTGACTACAGCGGAGCAGCGCACCTACATCAATAGATATGTACGTCTCCAGTTGCTGACGCTGGATGGATGGATATGTAGCCTGCTATGCAGAGCATCTACCTTCCTCGCTGCTCTTCTCTACTTTAAAATTGAGGCCCGTCCACCTGCCCCATTCCCCAGGCACGGCCTGAGCCTAAAGACCGAACCGAACCGAACCAAACCGTGTATGTAAAAAGCCCCAAAGCCCGAAAGCCCCCCTCCCCTTACTCTCTACTAGTATGTATCCACTAGGCGTTTATCTAGCCTTTGGCTAAGAATATTTAGCTCGCCTTCGCTAAAAACAAACATAACGCTTTGTGACAAGCGCTATGGTTCCCCCCAGAGGGAAAAGAAAGGAAAAGAACAAATCCGCTTGTACATGCCCCAATCTCCGCACGAACGAACCCTCACTTCGGCCGCGGGGTCTTGGCGGTGACCGTTCCCACTTCCCACTTCCCACTTCCCACTCCTGACTGCTGATTCCTGCCGACGGGGTGTGCGGGTGCGGTACATACATACATGCGTACGGCGGGGCGGTCGATACGCGCTCGCAGCGTGTGCCTCTGCTTGCTGCGAGTTCCTGCAACAGCCAGAGCCAGAGCCAGAGCCAGAGCCAGTCGATGAGGGGAGGATTGCATGTATGTAACCACCAGCTGCACCCGCTGCCTGCCTTCAACAGATACTTACACGACGGGTATGTGTCTACTACATAGAGTACACCTGGAATACGGGAATACGACGGTTCCATCCCGAAGGGAAGCCTGCAATACCCCCCCCCCGGATCTAGACTCCGCACAACCCGAGCAACTGCCCGCCCGCAATCTCCAAAAAAAAAAAAGGAAGAGAGGAAATGGGTGAACAAAAAAAAAAAAAAAAATCAAAGCACCCCGTGCAGGGCGCACGTGCCTGCTCTCGCTTGTCTCAACTTGGTCTTCCACCCCTTAACTAACCCCCCCCCCCCTGTTACTCTAGTTTTATAACATGTCCTATCTACCTAGGGGATCCGGTGGAAGATAGCGTAGATGGCTGCTATGACTTACCCTACCCTGCCCCGCCCCGCAGAAACGGAATCACATCTATCTACAAGCCATGCTGCAGCCTCGGAAGTATCTGCACTAAAATAGGAGTAGAAGTGGAAGTGGAAGTGGAAGTGGAAGCGGAAGTGGAAGCTTGAGGGGATGGAGATGGAGCTAGAGACGGAGACGGAGATGGCGGAGCTGATCACCATCGGCTGCTTAGAGTGCGCGTTGTTAGACACGCACTGCAGCAGAGTATTGTACTCTACATACCCACATGAACATATAGTCCCGCAGCCCGCACCCAAGCTTAACGGCCTTATCACCAATCACCGTCGCCGTCGCCACTGTTGGTTTCATCATCATCGTCATCGCCATCGTCATAATCATCAATGGAAGATAGCAACATTATTGCCCTGCACCACAACATCCGATTGTCACCTGCCCCTCCCTTCCAGCCCTCCCCTACTTTCCCCCCACAAGACAAATGTATTCGGTGCCACACATGTCACACGCGCCACCACTCCCGATTCAACACACCCACCATATGCATCCAAGGCATTCTCATTTGTCTCCCTTTCCCTCGCTATTATCGCCCGCCAACCGAAATACTGAAAATATGCAGCGAGAAGATGAAACAAAAAAGATGCAGATGAATCCGTTATCCGGCGCTTGTCAAAGCATAACTAAAAAGTACCCAGAAAAAAGAACAATGTCAGTCTACCATGACTTGCATGAAAGAGAAGAAAAAAAAAAGCATCACGTGTGCAATTGAGGGGCAAAAAGGATGAAAGGTGGGAAGGAGGGGGGTGACGGATGGAAGAGAGAAAGAGGTGGGGCGATAAGCGAAGCAGTGGGGGTGCGTTCGATAAGGCGCACTTCGGGGACCCAATACAAAATGTATACCCAGCGGGGCTCATGGGTAGATGATCGAAGAGACTGAACTGGTCACACGTTTATGCTACCCTACGTACCTAGTGATAGCGTGCATGCGTTCGGTCGTCAACCTGGATGGCCCATTACGTTATCATCCTGGAGATCACGCCAGCGGGGGAGTCGGAACGAGTGCACTCACTTGAGAGCGATCCTGAGCAGCTCGGTGGCCGCCTCTCCGTGCTGCGTCTGCAGCTTGTGCCAGGACTGTTCGTCCATGACCCACGCGACCGTGTCCTTCTCGGCGTATACGGTGGCGCTGCGCATTGTTTCGGAGAAGAAGGGCAGTTCTCCGCACGTGGTTCCTATTGCGTGTCTCAGTGTCCGATCGTGAAAGTGTGGAATCGGACGGATGGTACCGGCTACTATGCTCTCAGAAAGTCGGCCTTGATCGAGATCGTATTCCGCACGAAACATGCCCTCTTCGATAAGGAAGAACTCTGTGGAAACGTCCTACATCTCGCACCAATCAGTCAACGTGATCCCCGGCCCCGGCCATGTGCGTGTTGTCGGATGAGCTGCAGTCGGTACCGCCATATGCGAGTGATAGCCCGAGACACTCTCCGGGGTCGACATTGACAGCGGAGGCCAATGGCACAGCCTGTCCACCATCGCATCGGGCATTCGGTGCCGACTCTCGAAAGAAAAAGAAAAGAAATAGGAAGAAAAAAGAAGAAGAAAAAGAAAAAACTGACCCCTCTCTTGAATACCACCGTCCCCTCCTCGTAGAACCGCTTCTTGAAGAAGCCACACACGTCGAACCAAAAGTCCTCATTCCTCGCCGTCATCCCTTGGAACGTCTGCAGAATCAGGGGCAGCGGCTGTCGAAAATTGGCCCACTTGCTGCTCTGCACAACCTCGTCGCTGCCCAGCGTCGTCTGTGCCGCGTTCTGGACTATAGTGCGCCGCGGCGACGCTGCGGACGAGTGGATGTTATCCGTGATAGACGTTGGCGGCTTGGGCACGTCTAGGGAGGTTACTGATTTGGGGTGCTTGGGTGTGTAGAGTGCTCTGAGGAACTCGTTCTCAGTGTACTCGAGTGCTTCATTAAGGGTCTGGAAGACCAGACCGCTGTTGTGATTGTCACCCCATACGCCGACGGCGCGGAGAGCACTGCCAATCTCTCCGCCACGTGATACACCGCTCAGCACCATCTCCACACTCCTGGAGGCCATGAGCCGCTGCATCCGGGTGAATGCTTCGGCGGCCGAGAAGTCGATGCCGGAGACGTGAACCAGGTCGATGATGACGAAGCGCGTCGTTCGGTGTTCCTCCAGAAGGTCACGCACGCGGGTCTCAACCGACGCGATGGTGCCGAAGAACATGTACCCAGCGAGCTTGATGATCTCGACCTGAGCGCCGACTTCGCGGAGGAAGCGTTGCTGCGTGGGATGTCTGCGGACCGTGGATCGTGCAACAGTGCCCGAGTACGTAGCACGAATGGGCGATTTCCTCGAAGTCTGGAGGACAAGCGAAACACAGGCGAGCAAGACACCGACAAGGATGCCAATGACGAAGTCCCACGCACCCATGGTCACCACGATGGCACAGATCTATTGTTTCCATCCGTCAGTCAGTGGCGTGATTCGTGGCGATGGAGTCGGGTGACATACCGTGAAGTACTCCAATCTGCTCAGTTTCCCCCAAGTATCAACCAGCGCCTCCTTCATGAGCTCGATCCCGAGGAGGAAGATGAGCGCACCGACGACCATGACGGGTATGTACCCCACGACCGCCGGCCCTGCCGCCATTACCGCAAACGTTCCCGCCGCCAGCATGATGCCGGCAAGGCGACTGTCACCGCCGGCCCGCATAAACAGGATCGAGTTGCTGTAGACCAGATAGTTCTGGATGCTCCCACTGAAGCCGGAGAGCGCGTTCGATACGCCGTGCGCGATCAGCTCCCGGTTCACGTCGACGTTGTCTATGCCCGCGGACACTCCGAGGGCAGGAACGTTGATCGGGACGTGAAGGATGCCGAAAAAGGTGAGGGCGAACATGGCTGGGACATTCTTCATGAGAGCAGTCCAGTCAATGGCACCGAAATCTGTGCCTCCCCCCCGGGTCAGTATCGATACCGGCTTGGCCATGGAGAGTGCCCCGCGCATGTTACATACCGTAGAGGGTGTAGAAGTGGTAGAACGGGGCCCCCGAAGCCGGAGCACTGAAGACCCAGCCCTTTTCGCGCAGGTCGGGGATGGAAAGGTTCGGAATGGCAAAGACGATGATGTGGAAGATGACTGGGATGGAGAGGAAGTACATAGGCATGAAGAGTGTGGTCTTGATGAATCTCTGGCACACTATCAGAGCCACGGCCAGGAGTAGCGGGACGATCCAGAGCGCGAGCGTCGCCGGTTCGAGTAGAAGCGCGAGCGTCTTGAGGTCGTAGCTGAGGCTCCCATTTAGTCTCGCACACACTTCGAGCCCTGTAGCCAGCAGGAACCATCCAACGCCGCCGATGCATCCAACCAGGATGTGCCGAGGGAAGAACCCAATCAGGGACCCGAGCTTCAGATAGCCCAGTGCGAAGAAGACCGCGCCAGTAAGGACCGAGCTCATCGCATAGGAGAGGATTGTGGTTGCGAGGACCGCCTTGGGATTGTCTGGGCCGACCTCCGCCAGAATCGTGAATGCCATCTTGTGGAAGAACGGGACAACCTCGATCTACGCACGGATTCAGCAGGGGTTCGGGAAACGGGTTACCGATTCTGTGGTGGCGGCGAGAAAATCAGGGGGGGGCAGCCACACCATCTCGGATCCTATGCCTCCTTTGAAAGCACTGCCTCCACATGAGTACACGAGCTGGGAAACGATACACGATACGTAGAACATGGACAATCCGTCGGGGCCAAGATCGCTGAATATACTCTCTCCCAGCGGGAACAGTATCATACCTTCGGTTGCATCCTCAGCATCGGAATGCGCCCGGAAAGAGTGAGGGCCACTTACCATACGACAGGCCGTCCAGCACGTTCAACAGCAGCCCGAGCAGTACCGGGGGGAGAAGGCTTACCGGCTGCACGACTCCCTGCTTCCACACGTCTCGCGCAGTCACCCGCCGCTTGGGCAAGAGCCTCCGTACCACATGTGGACCATCCGCCCCGAGCCATTTGCACGCACCGGAGATGCTGCTCCGCCGGAACAGAGATTCCCGCCGGCGGTGCTGCGACTCCAGGTCGTCCTCCGAGCCGGCCGGTTCGACGGCACCGTAGAAAGCGTGCTCGTCCCCCGAGCCGTAATTCTTCGGCAGTAGCGAATCCCCCTCCGTGACCGCCCCCGCCGCTACTACCGTGTCTTCTCTCACCATGGGGGGTGAGATCGGCGCCAAGGGTGGTGATTTCGGCGGGTTGTCTGCGCTGAACAAGCGCGAGAGATGCGACGGACTCGAGGTACGTATGTATGCCGACGGCACTGGCGGTCCACGACGGCCCTCCGGATATCCCGGGTGCGAGCCGTTCCGCGAGCCCGGCATCAGCCGTCCCGGCAATCTCAGCGGGGGCACGTCTGCGTCGTGGAGGGTCTGGGCCGTTCGCGGGGGCGTTCCCAACGCATCCGCCAGCACGATGCTCGCTAGCTCCGCAGTCTGTTCGCGCACGCCGACGGAGGCATAGTGCGGCCAGTGGTCGGAGGAGTCTGCTGCGGTCAGGTTCATGTCAGTGAGATGTTCGTTTCGAACGCATCCGAAGAAGAGCGAGGAGCGAAGGACACGAACCGTCATGGTGCAGGCTGCCGTGGAGATATGAGCGAGCCCTGTATGAGCCCAGTGTGACGGGGACCTGCAGGGGCATCGAATGGGAGGACATGAAGCTCGTTTCGGGAAGTGCCGTGCCCTCCCCCTCGACGATCACGGATCCCCTCCAGGCCCGAGTCGAGGGTCTGTCGTCATCCGGGGAATCCGCGGGGGAAGGACGACCTGCATGGCCGTCGAACTGGTACGAAGTTGAGAACATGACGACGGTGGCGGCGGCGGCGGCGGCGAGGGGACCGGGGGGATCGGGAGGGGGAGATCCGCACGACGAGGACGTCGAGCGCTGTTGATATCGTGAGGCCCTTCTTTCTTCCTCTTTGCGTCTTCTCCCTCGGAGGTTATGTTTTTGGCTCTATTTACGTCAACCCGTTAGCTCAATCGCGATGGCCCGCAATGGGTCAATGGGTACGCACGAGACGATACAACAGGAGGAGAGCCCGGCAGGGACGGGGAGGGATATGTCGGGGGAGTGATACGTCGAGAGAGGAGAGGTGTGCGTACGGGTCCTAGAACTAGCATGCAATTCGCATTCCAGGCTGGTTCCGGAGGCGGAGGAGGAGGAGGAGGGGAGGGGGAGGGGGAGGAGGTGCAATCTGGGATCGGAGGGCAGGAGCAGGTGGCGGCGGCGGTAGTGCTCGCTTTACTTACTAGAGCTTCCGTCTAGACATGTATTTGCCAGCCACAGGAGTAGCAAGTAACTATCCGCCCAGATGCCAGGTGTGCCGCCATCTCTATCTGCCGCGAACTTTTTTTTGCCATCTGCACAGATTTTCCCGCACCTCGCAGTAGTATGTAAGTCGACAAGTCCTCCTAGCTCGGACTGGGTCTTCCGGGGCCGGGAACGTTTATCTATTATTTTTTCCGTGTTGTGTAACCCAGCCGCCAGTCCACCGTCGGCGAAACCCCTGCACGCATTCCCCGCTAGCTGAGGACGAAGTGAACGGCGAACTGTGGGGGGGGACAACGTCTCGGTCTCGGCCTCCAGGTGAGTGCAGGTACAAGCTGATAGGGAAAGGACATAGATACATACGGTGTTTACGAGTTCTATGCGGAGCACGCAGATCAAGCCGCCGAGCACGGATCTCGAAGGAGAAAAATAATAATCAGGTTTTCCTCCCTCCCGGAGCCATTGCCCAATGGACGCCCGCTGGCTGTAGATTACATACATACATGGAGGAAGATGCACGCATAACGTGGGGGGTTGCAGCAGAAGAAGTTGTTTTGCATGTGCCTGTCCATCACCCCCACCCCCATACTAGAAGAAACCCCCTCCCCCCCGGGATCTTCGTGGAAGGGGGAGGGAAAAAAAAAGTCTCGCTTCCCGCTTCCAACTGTCAACAACCGGTACATGTGCATGCTCCGTTATACATATGTAAGATGCGTGCACAGGCACACATCTACAACACCTCTCCCCACGAACACCGTGTATGTAGATATATCTATGTAGATAGAGTGGAGTATGCACGGCCGGCATCCAGGCGTGTATGCTTGCGCAGGCAGGCAGGCAGGCAGGCAGGCAGGCAGGCAGGCAGGCAGTCAGACAGGTGTGTAAGCCAGAACTGCCGCCATAACATCCATCTGTGATACATAGATATGTGCGTACATACGGCCAGCATCGGAGCGCTGTGAGGCGGCCCGGCACGAACGTCGGTACATACATACACGCCCATGCACGCCCGCAGCCACCCATGTGTGTCAGCATAGACTTGCCTATCTACACAGCATCCGGGAGCATAGATAGAGTAACTACTCTTCTTACCGATGTAGCGACAAAACGAACCCTCTTTTCGGGTGCTTGGGTCGGAAAATGGGTTCCATGAGTCGGAAAATGGGAGCTGGTTTTATTTTATTATTATTTTAGCGAGGCGCTGTGTGGTGATGAATTTGCACAGACTCTTAAAGGCGGCAATACCATGAT
>Ga0307508_10000334_pt1 | contig 56962 bp, 90 predicted proteins | sample 9_EM_MG_FD_203089 | JGI IMG/M metagenome (GOLD analysis project Ga0307508, IMG submission 203089) | Populus trichocarpa ectomycorrhiza microbial communities from riparian zone in the Pacific Northwest, United States - 9_EM | ecosystem: Host-associated > Plants > Roots > Unclassified | place... | reverse complement strand
TGCCAAGGAGAAGTGGGGATGTCGAACCGAGTTCGTGATCATTGTTGTTAACACGGGCTTCACTTCGAAGTGTGCGGAGAAGCTCCACGAGACATGGCTGATCCCGAGAAGCTGGAGACCAAGGATCAGGAGGTTCATGAATGGCTGTTGAACCCTCCCCAGAGCTTGATTAGTATGGGCAAAAGGAAGCGATTCGGGTTTCTCGAGGGTCGACGTACCACACGGCTGAAGACATACGAATTGGTGAGCCGTCTTGCTCGGGCGCGAAAACCGGCGAGCATAGCTGGACAAGACGGAAAACGAAACGAAGGAGGAAACGACAGTTGGTGAAGCGGAGTCGACGATGCGTGCGCAGCTGCTGAAGCTGTTGTGGATGTTGTGAAGTGGACACCTTCGAGTTAGACGGCGCAAGGGTTGCAGGGGTGCACTTGCGGAGTGGTTACATTGTTGGTTCAAGGCAGCAATACATGGAAGACGATTGGAGTGTAAGGGGCATTAAAGGAGGTTTGAGACGCATCGCCGTTAGCAGACGCTTCAGCTCTACCGGGTGCGGGGAGATATCGCGACCTGGAGATATCTATGTACGATGATTCCACGGAGACGTGTCGTGATCGTGTGAGGTCCAGCTACCTTAGACATCACCACGACGTTATCCATCTACATCTAGGTCGCATGCGGGTAATGAATAAACAAACTAATAATCACCACGACAACTGTGCAGTACAGCTCTCCCGCAGGCATGTAACGTCTGCAGCTGACCTGCGGACGATAGATAGGAAGCACTCTATATCCTGACTCCGGAGGGGTGCGTGTTTTACGGATTTCCGCCAATATGCAGAGCACAGTACGGTTCTTAAAGACCTCATGTTTACCTGGAATCCGAATAGATCTCTTGCTTTGTGAGTGGTGAAGGGAACCGGCTATGTGCCTTCCCACTGTCCTGTATAATCCAACGGCCTTTGAGAAATGCCTTTGCGATATTTCGCTTTCCTCCCTCCGGGGTGGATGGTACGGACTGATTTGTCTCGTTTGGGAGCCAGGCACAATATTTATCTATCTTCAGTGACACATTTTAAGCTTGCCCACCCGCTAAACGACTAGGTACTCCCGCTTAGAGCTGCCGCCTGTGGCTTTGCTGTGGCTTTGCTGTGGCAAAGCCGCTTCCAAGCCTCACCCGCTTCCCACGCTAGCGTATTTCTAAACTGCATAATACCTAGCCAAGCGCCACACCGCCCGGTTCTCCTAATCCACTCTTCGGTCTCTCAAACCCCAACACCCGATCATCACGAACCTCCCACACTTCGATAGCCCGCTACCACATCAACCCCGAACGCTCCATCCGCCACCACAACCAAACAAACTCCCAATTTTTCCTCTCGAATTTTCTCTTACCGCTACGATCAAAGAGCATTACCATGGCTTGTAAGTAGTCCTTGTTTTCGTTTTGCGCGAGTGTACTCGAATTTCACTCCGCCTTTGCCGGCTCCGATCCCGTCGAGCCTCAACAACCCACACTTCCCCGCGACGAACCACGATATACGCTCGTGGCTCATCTCGTGAACTCAATATTCACGTGTCGATTCGTCCACTCACCCCTCTCGTCTGCTTTCCTTCTCCCCGTTGCGTGTTGCGTGGTCGTGGCAGCTATCCGAGGCCTCTGTCGTGTCCCTTCAAAGACATCATCGAGCTATGTTCTCCGCATCCCCGAAATGATCGTGCTGGCCATTGACAGGGCTTATCCTGTCGCCGATGCGTGCATCGGAGTCGCCTTGCTCTGGGGAACCTTTCACTACATTCCGGTGCCCTTAATCTGTTTTGCGCTCGAGATACTGTTGCTGATGGTAGGAGGTATAGCAGGTAGCATGGTACTGTCACTGCAAGTTGTCGGCACACCCGCGACGATCGCAGACACACATACATACGCCATAACCACCGGCCATGCAGACCCTTCCAGCTCCTCGGAAGAGGATGACGTGGACGTATCGGACGTAGAACCACAAGACGACGTCGACGAGTCCGCATCGACCATCGGATCGAAACACGAGGACGAGGAGGATGGCGATGAACCTGATGTAGAAAGCTCATCAGGGGGGGACGATGCCGCATCCGACGATGACGACTTCGAAGAAGATGAAGACGTACAAGAGGGGGTCGAAGAGCAGTCCAGCGATGCTGAGTCTGAGAAGGCGTCTCCTCGGAGACCGTCGAAAGAGAAGACTGCGAACGAGTATTACGAGAACCCGGATCTATACGGCCTACGGCGGAGCGTAGGCACTCTCCTGTCTACTCTATTACCTTTGATCACTGGACTAATCGTCACGCAATAGGAACGCGCTCGAAATACTCGAACGCTGGTATGTGACGTGTTTCTGGACAATATTGGGACCGATCGACTAACTATCGACAGATTGACAGTAGTGGGGACTCGGGGGACGATGACCACGGCGATGATGAAGATGACGACGACTCGGAGCCAAAGAGCAGTCGACAGAAGAAGCGGAAGAGGGCCCCTACAAGATCCGCCAAATGTGAGCTTCTGCCTGCCAGTGCCAGCCGGATCCGACCGTTGCTAAACTCTCCATCTCGCAGCATCTAAACGTCCTTCTCCTGTTCGTTACATCTCATCCGAAGGTGAGGACAGTGACGAATACGGCACGAAGAAGTCGAAGGCTATGAGGAAGCGGCGGAAGGTGACGACGGAGAGTGCCTCGCAGACCGCAGAAATCCGATTCTCGACAAGGCGCGCTGCCACGGTGGTAGCCAACTATAATGAGGACGATGATGGCGAATTCGACGAAGAGTATGCGGCTGAGGACAATGGGGAGGACCAATACCAGGCGGAAGACGTTCCTAATGGCATTGACCTCGTCATTGGTCATCGCGTCAGAGAAGGCTTTGGTAAGCGGCATGTGAACCTCCATATCGCATCTTGAATTAACATTATGGCAGACGAGAAGATACCGACAGTCGACAAAGACAAGCTGGAGTTCCAGGTACGTGCGATGTCCCTGTTTGGTGCACTGCCCCTTGACTGACAGCGAGACAGATCAAATGGCAAGGTGAATCCCACTACCACGCCACATGGGAAACCATGGACAATCTTGTAGGTCAGAAAGGTTATCGAAAACTCGAGAACTACATGCGAAAGGTTGTGCTTGCGGATTATTGGATACGGACGAACCCATCTACCACGCCCGAGGAGATCGAGCAGTTGGATCTCAAGCAGGAGCGGCGGAGAGAAGAGAATGCTGCGTTCCATATCGTGGAGAGGGTTATTGCCCACCGTGATTTAGACACCGGAAGGCAGTACATGGTGAAATGTGCGCATTCTCCGTTCTTACTGACTGCACCCTTCGCTAACTTCCTGAAGGGAAACGATTGACATACGAGGCTTGTACGTGGGAAGAAGGCGACCTCATAATCGCACTGGCACCCGAACAGGTCGACAAGTACTGGAATCGATCCAAGACTGTGCAGGTATCCAAGCAGTCAGAGTCGAACGTGGCTACTCGACGGAGTTATAGGAAGCTAGAAGCACAGCCTTCGTATATCAAGAACGGCGAGTTGCGAGACTTCCAGATGAAGGGGCTGAACTGGCTCGCCTATAACTGGACCAAAGGTCACAATGGCATCCTTGCTGATGAGATGGGATTGGGCAAAACCGTTCAAACGGTTGCTTTCATGAGCTGGGTATGTGTCGGTTGCAGTGCTACTGGCGATCGCTGACTGGATCGTCTAGCTTCGCCACGATCGACAACAGCATGGCCCATTTTTGGTTGTCGTCCCCCTTTCGACAGTTCCTTCGTGGGCCGAGACGTTTGATAATTGGGCGCCGGACATGAATTATCTCATCTACACGGGATCTCAGGGTGCGCGGAATATCATTCGAGAGCACGAGTTCTACGTCGATGGCAATCCGAAAAAGCCCAAGTTTAACTGTGTGATAACGACTTACGAGTATGTTATCAATGACTGGGCAAATCTGATGCCGATCCGCTGGCAGTTTATGGCTGTCGACGAAGCCCACCGACTGAAGAACAAGGAGTCATCACTGTACGACAAATTGAATTTGTTCAAAGCAACCAGCCGGTTGCTGATTACCGGTACTCCGCTTCAGAACAACCTGAAGGAGCTTGGCGCTTTGGTCGACTTCCTGATGCCGGGGAGAATAGACATAGATTACGATGTCGACTTGCAGTCTGCCGACGCTGCGAAGCAGATCGAGGCCCTACAGCAGACCCTCAAGCCGTACATGTTGCGGCGGGTCAAGAAATCGGTCGAGAAGTCCTTGCCCTCCAAATCTGAAAAGATTATCAGGGTCGAGCTATCGGATCTCCAAACCGAGTACTACAAGAACATCATCACGCGCAACTATGCTGCGTTGAACGCCGGTGGGAACGGGCACCACCAGTCCTTGTTGAATATCGTGATGGAGCTGAAGAAGGCCAGTAACCACCCGTTGATGTTCGGGTCGGCAGAGCACAGAGTGCTCCCGGCAAATCCGACGAGAGAGGAGAGCCTTAGGGCACTCGTCATGAGCAGTGGGAAGATGGTCCTCCTGGACCAGCTACTAACCAAGCTCAAGGCCGACAACCATCGCGTACTGATCTTCAGTCAGATGGTCCAGATGTTGGATATTCTTGCCGATTATCTCAACCTGAAGGGGTACACCCATCAGCGACTAGATGGCACGATCCCTGCCGCGGCCAGGCGTATTTCGATCGACCACTTCAATGCCCCGGGAAGCCCGGACTTCTGTTTCCTCCTCAGCACCCGTGCCGGAGGACTCGGCATCAATCTGATGACCGCCGACACGGTTATCCTCTTCGACAGCGACTGGAACCCCCAGGCTGATCTCCAGGCAATGGCTCGCGCCCATCGTATCGGCCAGAAGAACCACGTGATGGTGTACCGATTGGTGTCAAAGGACACCATCGAAGAGGAGATCCTGGAGCGTGCACGAAACAAGATGATACTAGAGCATCTTGTTATCTCGTTGGGGGTGACCGACAAGGGCATCGTGGACCGAGTCAAGGACGGCAAGGCCGACAAGATCCCTTCGTCGGAGCTTTCGGCGATCTTGAAGGCCCGTGCATCGAAGATGTTCGAAGCCACAGATAACCAGAAGAAGCTGGAGGAACTGAAGATCGACGACATCCTAAGTACTGCCGAGGACCACATCACCCAAGCCGATACCGGGCTCGGAGGCGAAGGTGGCGACGAGTTCCTGAAGCAGTTTGCGGTCACCGACTTCAAGGCCGATGTCTCGTGGGATGACATCATTCCCAAGGATGAACTGGAGGCGTTGCGGGCTCGGGAGAAGAGCAAAGAGGAGGAGGAATTCCTCAACGAGCAGATCGAGATGAGCACTGGGCGCAAGCGCAAACCAGTTGCCGATGGTGAGCAGGGAGTCCGAACGGCAAAGAGACGTGCCACGGAACTTTCCGCCCGGATGACCGACAGTGACGACGAGCCGGACTTCGATCCAGCGCAGCCCTTGAACGTCCGCGAGACACGCAATCTGTACAGGTCGTACACCCGTTACGGCTTGTTGGATGACTGTTGGAGCGAAATCCTCAAGGATGCTGGACTAGAGGGACGGGACCCGGAGTTGATTAGGGCTACCATCAATGATTGGATTCGCTTGAGCGAGGAGGCGATCCAATCGCATCGCTCCACTATGGGGGATGCCGGCAAGAAAGAGAAGAAGGCCGTTCTCTTTGACTACAAGGGCGCGAAGAAGCTCAATGCCGAGACGATCTTGATCCGGCCAGAGGAGCTGAAGATCCTGAAGCGGGCCGTCGACGCTTGGGACGATCGCACGAAATTTCGCATCAATGATGTAAAACCGGTTCACAACTGGTCCTGCGAGTGGGGGACTCGCGAGGATTCGATGCTCTGTGTTGGCATCGTCAAGCACGGGTATGGCGCGTGGACAGCGATCCGCGACGACCCTGAACTTGCGATGCACAACAAGTTTTTCCTCGAAGAACACCGCGTCGACAAGAAGGTGGAGCGTGGGAACGCCGAATTCCAGGCCAAGTCACCGGGTGCCGTGCATCTGGTCCGCCGAGCAGACTACCTACTTGGCGTGTTGAAGGAGCGTGTGGAGATTGGTCTGAGCCGGGCGAGAAAGTCGCCACCAGATGCCTACCGACACTTGAAACGTAACGGAACGGCCTCGTCCGCCTCACCAGCACCGCGCATCAAGAAGACGAAGCCCAAGGGAAGGGATACCCCCACGGACTCCCGCCGGTCACGAGATAAGGTCCGTGAGCCGAAGAAGAAGCGCCGACACGAGGACGATGAAGAGGGCAGGTCGGAACGTAAGAAGCGTCGCCCGTCGCTGGAACCGGACACTCCACGCCTTGAGGTTCGCGGAAAGCCGGCGCCGTCGCCAGCGAATGGCACTCTTGCTTCCAGGCCACCCCAACATCGGAAAGAGGGTTCTTCCCAGAACTCGGATGAGACGTCGCGCGATCTCACAAGGGGTGAAAAGCTGGCGGTAGTACGTATTCCTCCGATCCAGACAAGTTTGGCAGTGCTAACCTTCCTGCAGGCAAAGTTCCGCAACTCTCCCGAGGTCAAGCACAGTCTTGATGTCCTGTCCGGGGCGATGAAGGACAAGGACAAGACGCGTCGTAGTCAGGGGCTGATGGAGTGCGTCTCCACAGTTGGGAATTACATTGCACAACATGCGAAGAAGGGGTCGCCCGAGTACGAGGACCTATGGTAAGTGCGGCAAGCCCTCTGCGCAGACTCCCATTCTGACCACCATCACAGGTACGTTTTTTGGAGATTTCACTGGACTTCTCAGAAGAATCCCTGGACGGCCTTGGAATCCTTCTACGCGAAGATTAGCGGTTCGCAAGCGGAGAAGAAATGATACGGCCGAGTTTCTCGGTTCGTATCTTTCGAATCCGAGAGATGTGGGCGGCCAATGTCCGGGGTTCTGCCGGTTCCTCCAAAGCGTGAACCAGACGTTGTCGACCCCTCTCGTGCCCGTTCCTCTCCGTTTCGCGCGGATTACTCGATGCCTATGCATCAGTATCAGAGGCGGGTTTGCTGGGTCCGCTTGCATATTTGAGCGTTGTCCCTTTTTTTCGGGTTCTTTTTTAGTTCTGATGCGATGCGATTTACAATATATTTTCAATTCCCTGTTCGGCAATTGGGTGTGTTACGGCGTTCGCATTTTCTTCCCATCTTCGAGCAATCGGTTGGTTTCTTTTTTTTTTTCCTTTTCCAGACGGGGGGCGGGGGATTTGCTTTCCTTTCTCTCGACCGTGTAAATGTACTTGGTTATGTCATCGGCCAAATGGGGTTTTTGGGGTCTGGTTTTGTTTGTTCGCTTGGGTTGTATAACTACGTCAGCGTTGTGGATGGAGCAGCGAGACCTTCGAGTCCTGGGAGATTTGGTCGGGATGGGACGGGACACGAGCTGGCGAGATGCGGAGTCGATTTACGGTCTGGGGGACGGCCAGGGTCATCTCATTTCACGAAGGGCTGGGCTGGGCTGAAGGGGGTTCGTTGTGGCTGGGGAAGTTAGAGTAGGTATAGAAACGAAGAGATGAGAAGAGAGTATGGCCGGCCCTTGGCGTGATCGACATGTCGCAGACCGGCCAGCACCGTATCGCGGTTGCGGCCCGATGCCGCAGCGATGGTGATGATGATGAGTCATTGGTCGTATGCGACCCTATTGGATCATGACGATATTATATGCAGTCCTTTCCTGTTCACCGTCGCTGTCGACAGGATGATGATGATGATTCATTAATCGTGTGCGACCCTATTGGATCATGACGATATTATATACAGTCCTTTCCTGTTCACCGTCCGCTGCGCCCTCGAGCAGTCCGCCAGCGGCTCGCGGCGACTCCCCCCTGCCCCCGCCCGGCCTGTCCCCCGAAAAGAAAAGAAAGGCTGTCGACAGGATGGAGCACCTAGATACCAGTTCGGAAGCGGACGGGCGAGTGATGGACTGTGCTGGCTATCTATCGTTCAATGTACGTGTCTCTCTATCTAGAGTTATCGTTTTTCTCGACCTTTCAGCTGCGCTCTCTCTCTCTCTCTCTCTCTCTGTTTTTGTCTTGCGTCACATATCTACCTTCGCATGTTTGGGTTGGCTTTGTACTATCTAGGTAGTTCTCCGTCATGGTCACGGTCACGGTCATCGTCATCGCCATTTGCCAATTTGCCATCGCCATCAGCCGTATCCTCTTTTATTATTATGTATTATGTATTATTATTTTCTTTTGTTTCCACTCCTCACTTCTTCGTCTTCTTCTTGCCGGCCGAAGGATGGGTTCCCCTCGGAGATGCACGGCAAGTGTGTATATATATACATGCGTAACATAAGATAATATAAAGGGGAGGGGAGGGGGGGGGGGGGGGAAGTGATTGCTTTTTTTTTTCTGCAAGAGCGACACAGAGAGAGAGAGAGATGCTTACTTTTGGACGACGAAGTTGGGTGCAGGTTTTTGTGGGGGTGGGTGGTTGGTGGTTGCCACTTTAGATATGCTAAGCAGAGTGTGACCACACACCCCCCCACGCTCCCCAGTATGTACGATGCGTGGGGGGGTGTTTGTTTTGTTTATACATGCGTGTATGTATGTATGTGTTTGTGTATGTATGTATGTATGTGTGTATGTATGTATGTATGTATGTATGCGTGTATTGTACGTGCGTATGTGTGTATTTATGTATTGTACGTGTGTATGTGTGTATTTTGTGCGTGTATGCGTGTGTATGTACATATAACATACATATGTAGATAGATATGTATGCAGTTCTGTATGCACGTATCCGTGCGTGCGATGGGGCCCAGCCACTGGGGAATGCCCCACGTGGGAAGAACCAGCCAGCCAGCTCCGTCGAGGCGGGGAGCCCACGAGGTTCTGTTCTCGTGGGCTGGTTGGATGGATGGATGGATGGATGGATGGATGGATCGCACTCTGCTCCATCTATGTGTGTGTGTATGGTGTATGTATGTATGTATGTATGTATGTATGTATGTATGTATGTATGTATGTATGTATGTATGTATGTATGTATGTTGTATGTTGTATGTACGTATGTATGTATGTATGTTGTATGTTGTATGTATGTTGTATGTATGTATGTAGATATCCGGTTGGCTGGCTGGGCTTGCTGCTTCGGGCGGGCGGGCGTCCGAGTCACCAGCCGTGTTCCGTCTCTCTCTCGACGTTCCGTGCTACATACCGGACGGCGGTGCAGCGTTGCGTCGTGTTACACGCCAGCCGCCAGCCGAGACGGCGAATTCGGTGCGTATCCCAGCTTCCTTGCCGGGTGTATGTATGTACGCGCTTCCGGTCCGGTGGCTTTCCATCCGGCGGGAGACGGACATCATTGTGTTCTCTCTCTTTTTTTTTCCTTTCTTTTTTTTCCCCCTTTCCTCTGCGGCAGATGTCCCTGGACCCGTGGGGGGATTTCCTTCTTTGTTTTCGGCAATGTCCATCTCGCTCTCTCCGTCCGGTTCTACATTCATACTTACATGTCAACCCCCTCCCCCTCCCCCTCCAACCTAAGGGGGAGCGCTCCACGGCAGTTTTGTGAGCCACCAGTCAACTATCCGCATCGCGAAAGGAGGACGTCCAATTGCAATTGCAATCCGAACTAGCAGCCGCAAAAGACCCTGCGTCCCGTCCAACCCCAGACCGTCACGGAGGAGAGAGAGAGGGGGAGGCGCGGCAGGCGGTGCCCACCAACGGCCCGGTGTTCTTCCCCAGCGAGTTCCATGGCCCCCCCCCCGAAACCGGTATCTATACGCACCCCCCGGGCCACCAGCAACGGAATTCTTGGCGGAATTGCTTTTCCGGGCACGATCTGCGGCGGGATGCGTGATGTCTAGCTATCTATTATCTCTGTCTGTATGTACACATCGTATCCATCCATCCACTCGCACAACTCGGGGTTGCTTTTTCTTTTCTTTTCTTTTCTTTCCTTTTTTTGCTTTTCGACAAGGACGGACGGACGGACAAGTCGGTCGTGACGTACATAGACGGACGGCCTCCCGATCGACGGCATGGGCTCTTCCTCGAGATGTAGGGATGGACGGAGGAACGAGCTGCTAACGGAGAGCAGCAGCAAGGACGACGGCCCCTCCCCGGACGAAGCGTCTCCCGCACCGACGACCCAATGGCAGCCGGGCCGGTGGCACCACATCCCAACGTTCGAGACGTCCGCGGAAGCGAGAAGAACGAGCTGCGGGGGGGGGGGCGATAAAAGCGGAGTGCCCTGTGACCAGCCAGTCCTTATCGGTGCTGGGCCCCGTGCACGTCTGTGACTCCGCGAGAGGGCGCAGCGGCCGCCGACGACGACGGTGACGACTCGACTTGCCGGCATAGAGCAGCGTGTGTGTGCGTGTGTGTGCGTGTGTGTGTGGAGAAAGAGACCCAGACCCAGACCGCTCTGCAGGATCGAACTCCACAACCCCGTGCGAACCATCCGAACCGTCCGAACCATCCGGACCCGGATCGAGGCCCATGTGGGTGGGCGCGGTCAGCGACGCAACAGCCGCCCATCTACCTGAGACGGACATGCACCCGGACGGGCGAGACTGACCCCCATGGGCAGAGCACGGTAGATACATGGACCGCCGAGGACGGCGACGGCGACGACGACGACGACGACGACGACGACGACGACGACGGGCGTCCATACATACGTGTCCACCAGCCAGCCACAGCAGCTACATACATACATATATACATACTTACTTGCTTACTTGCTTACATACTTATCGACACATGTCCGCATGCAACACGACGCTGCGCCACACCACGCCGAGACGATAAGCATCCGCGCCGGTAGGTCTGCTGCCACCTCGTGTCCATCCATCCACACATGCCAAGGCGCGCGCACTATCTAATCACTCGTCTATGTATGTATGTATGTCCTCACCGGCGCGGGCCGCAGACGTCGGCTGGCCTGGGGGTGTGGGCCCGGATATGTAGCCGAGTCCACTCTCCCTGCACAGCAACCGGACTCTATCTGCTCTGCTCTGCTCTGCTCTGCGCTGTTCTGCTCGACTCGACTCGGCTCTACTCGGCTCGACTCGACTCCGTCCAGCAGGCGATGTACATAGTATGTACCGCGCAGGAGGAGGAGGCGGCGCGCGGCCACTGCGATGTGATGTGTGCACCGTCACTCTGCTCGGTGGCGGCCAGTCGTACCGACAGAACGGAGTTCGGAAATATAAGCACGGCCCGCTTTGGGTTGCCTAGGGTTGGGTTTGTTGGGTTGGGCTGGGCTGGGCTGAGCTGGGTTGGGGGTGGGGGGGGAGGGGGGCAAGAGCGTGGGGGTCCCCACTCCGGACTTACCATACATATGTTACGAGAGAGGAAATAACTAAAGAGAACTTGAATTTGGAAGATACGTATGTACTGTATTATACTGCAGTGGAGACAGCGGCAGACCATGTGGGTACTAGATACACACTGGGGATGGTCATGATCTATGATATCTATCTGTCTCTATCAGTCCGGGTCTCAATAAAAGAAAAGAAAAAAAAAAAGAAAGAAAGAAAGAGTCCCACGCACGGCAGAAAAGCCCTGTACATATGTATGTATGTATGTATGGTAGATATTATCTACCTACTCTGCATACCGAGCTCAGGTGGAACTATCTGTGTAGCACTTTTTTGCCTCGCTTCCGACTCTGCTCTGCAAACGTCCGCGGAGCTGTTTTAGCCGAGAGAAAAGAAAAGAAAAAGAAAAGAAAAGAAAAGAAAAAGCGAAGGAGGAAAAAAAAAAAAAAAAAAAAAAAAACCGCGGCGGCGGCGGGCGAGATCAGGATCTGGGATCTCACACACGCACACACACACGCACACACACACACACGCGAACCCATGTTCTCCCAACTCAGCGATCTCGATGCGGTCGGTCGCCGACGAAACGGATGACTTTTTTACTTTTTACTTTTTACTTTTTACTTTTTACTTTTTTTTTTTTTTTTTTTTTTGCTCGTTCATAATCGCATCTATGTAGATTCTAGATCATGGCGATACGGAGGACAGCAAGCGGCTTCGGATTGAGAGAGTGAGCGAGAGTGAGCGGGCGTGACGGGGACACGTGTGCTCAGGGGAAGCGGAGACCCCTCCGGCCGGGATGGGGCTGCCGCAGCTTGGGAGCAGGTACGCTGCATACATATCATACATACCCCAGCGACGTCCGTCCCGTCCGTCCCGTGGCTCGTGGCTGAGGCCTCGATCCTGATGGGGGCGTCCGTACCGGCGATGATGAGGATGAGGATGGAGGATGCTATCAAACTCACTTGGCCATGGACCCCCCAAACCGTTGCTCCTTGGACGACGCCTAGCACACGGACAGCAATCGCCGACGACAAGAGCACAGACGGCATCCGGTCGAATGTTTTACACGGGCCTCACGATCACGACGGGGTGGGGCATTGCAACGTCTGGTATTATTAAGTGGGTACAGACGGCACGTCGACGGGTGCCCGCTCCCCCCCCAACTATGTATGCTGACTCCCGAAGCGCCCTAAGGCTGCTGTCGGTAGAGAACAATCTCGGACTGCTTGAAATATCGTCTAGCGTCTAGAGTTTGTCAGCGCCGAGCCACCCAGGCCCGAGGAGTATGGGTGCGCGCACCTTCATCGATCAGGACCAGACTCAGGTAGTAGCGCGTCGAGTACTTCTTGTTAACCTCGCGGAAGGTCGGAGTGAGGTCGAAGCCGCCCAGGAACAGCCGGATGGGGATCGTTTCGCCTGCAGCGGTCAGCTTGGAAAATCAAAGCGGCTCGACGATGCACGCGGGTACCTCTCGATGGCGAGCCATCCATAATCTGTCCGCAAACACAGCCCTCGGTCAGAACGGCAGCACGGAAAGTGAGAGACAAAGAACTTCCGCCGCATCGCAGGGCCTAAATACCTCGAACCTCACTAGGGTCTCGCTCTCGTTGTACTGGTTGGGCGGGGTCCCGGTCGTCTCCCGTCGAATGATGGACAGCTCCATGTGCTTGATCTTAAGCCGCACCAGCAGGAAGTATATCCGGCCAACGATGACGTCCTTGAGGTGGTATTTGGACTTTGAGTACTCGAACTCGATGTGCAGACAGTCCTCGATGCCGACGTCCATCTTGATCGAGCTGTTGCTCTCCGGCGGGATGCGGTACGAGTAGACCCAGATATCCTTCTCCCGTATCACGTCCGCCATCCGCCGCGAGACGGTCACGCGCAGGAAGTAGCGCAGCTTGACGTTGATCCCATTGTACGACTCGTACTGCTTCTCGACGTTTTTGAACTCGAACTCGAACGTTTGCGGGTGCTGGAGGTCGCCGGGCGCCGCCAATTCCTGTCCGAGAGAGAGGAACTCGTAGTGGTTTCCCCGGTCGAAGAACATCTCTAGAGAAGTGCAACATCCTTCCGCTCAGCAATCGTTTCTATTTTTTTTTCTTTTCTTTTTCTTTCCCCCGCCTCTCAGACACGTAATGCGGCCGATGGGGGGACAGAAGGAGTCGAACCTATCGTGCCGATAAACTGCACCTTGATACCCGTGTGCTCCAGGCGCTTGCCATCCTTGGGCCGGATGGTGACGGCGCCCTTGACGGTCTCGCCGTCCGAGTACAGCGGACACTTCTCCTTCCTGTTCTTGTCGAGCTTGATGTCGACCATCTGCCGCTTGTCGTCGACATCGTCGAGACGGATGTCGATATCGAGTGGGGTGGAGAAGAAGTACGACATTGGGGGGAGGCGAAATAATGGGGGGGCGGCGAACGGTGGGGGGGAGGGGGGGGGCGGGCGGGCGGTCGGGCGGTTGGTTGGCTGTGGAGGGGAAGCTCGAAACCAGGGGAAGCTCGGGGGGTGTAACCAGGTCGCACAAGGGGCGATGAGGCTCAAGTGGACCAGGGGTTCCCAGAGGAGAACTACTCCAGAGTAGATATCTCTTGAGTGAGCGCCTGCTGTCTTTGGCTGCTTAATAGCGCCAAACGGGGGAAGCCGACTACATATGTACGAAGCAAAATGCGCCCCATGCGGACAATTTGCGGCTATTGGATTTCCATTTCTCCGTTCGTTTCGTTTTTTTTTCTCCCCTATTGTTTGCTTCTTCTTCCTCGCTCTCCCCTTTGTCGCCGATGCACGTCAAACCACGGACCAACCACCACCACCACCCCACCTGCTGCCTAACCTATGCTGCTCTATCTACATGCTACATACATGCCTACATTCTCCGAGCGAGCAGTGACCACCCTACACGCATGCAACAACGCAGCTCCGTCTCGAAGGGAAAGAAAGAGAGCCCCTCCCCCAACTCTATCCCGCATTCTTGCTGTCCCATCCGAAACGGATCGAGTGGATTGGGGCTCCGTCGCGTCCGATCCCAACGCACTCAACCGCAGCGACCGCGCCCCTCCAGCCCTATCGAGCGAGCGAGCACTCCATCCATGCGCTCGACCGCTCGTCCATGCGCACCGTGCAGCCGTCTCGTGATGCGCCCCGCGACGGCCGAACGTCGACGTCCGATTGACCGAACGCTCCGCCCGCACGCACACATGCTGTAGGCGGTCCCCGATAATGTCTGTATGCACTCACATGCGACGCCCCCGAATTCGCGCTTTCGCATTGCCTCGCCTCGCATTGGCGGCGCTGCGAATCCGCGCGCAGTATAGATATGCGTGCACGTATGTATGTAGATGTGTATCTAGGTAGATGGCCCGTGGGCTGCTGTGGTGATGTCGATAGGCGTGTGTAGGTGGATGGGTGGCTGGCGTATCGCTCCGCTGGATGGTTGATACCGCGGCATATCGGGCGATGCACGACTGCGTTTTGGCCAGAACACGCGGAAGCAGCAGCTGAAGCTCCATCTACCCATCCACGTATCGTGCGCAGCCGGAGCGCCGCAATTCAGCCTTCGCGGATGTGCGTACGTACAGCAGAGATCTCCAGCGTTGACGTCTGCCCAGCTCTCCATGTGGCCGAGTCGATCGTAGTCCGGTCAGCTCAGCTCGATCCCTTCCTATGCCGGAGGTATTTGGGGGTTGTGTATGGGGGTTGTGCTTGCCGCTCTTTTCTTCTTCCTCTTCTCGACGGAGAGCATCTGGCACGACGCGCGGCGATTTGCTCGCTCGCCCGCTGCTCTGCTCGAGAGAGAGGGAAAAAACTGGGGTGCATGGCATGGGATTCGCCCGATGCGGCTAGCTGGCTTAGCCAGCTCTCGAATGCGTGCTGGACGCCGTCGCGATTGGCCGGCGAGGGCAAAAGCAAAGACGAGTCGGAACGAGAGAAGGAGGGCAGATCCGGAGGTGGGGGCGCACGGCGGCGGCGAGTGGCCGAGGTCACGGAGGCTGCGTCGTGCTTGGCCAGCACCCCGCCCAGCGAGAAAGTGCGGATGGTGTGTGGTGGTCCGTATTGCGTGGGCAGGTCTCCGCCGCGAGAGAGGAGGTCCATCCCGAACCAACAGCGGGTTGCGTTCCAGCTGGCCGGTTGTTGTTGCTGCTGCTGTTGTTGTTGCTGTTGTTGTTGGCGGTGGGTGGAGGGGAAAACAGCTGCATTCAACGGAGCAACAGCCTCACGCGAGCTACCCTTGAGAGATTTCGGCTATCGCCGCATATCATGCGGTCGTTCCCCCAAAAGCATAAGCACATCTAAGCATACGCAAAAGCAAAGAGCACTTCGCCGCTATGTAGTTACCCACGGCCGCGCAGGACCCAAATCCGCCCGTGATTTGGGTGTTTGGCGACGGACGGACGGCGGGAATAGTTGCTGCCGCATCGCCGCCGCCTGATGGCCGGTACGGCGATTGTGTCCGCCATCGTCTTTCGTCATCGGATCTCCAGCAGCACAAAGCAGGGCGAAGGCCGGTCGATCCGAGACGGCCGATCTCGGGCTGCTTGGAAGCGCAGATACCCCACGGAGGATCGAAAGTCTCGTACAGACACGCCCACGTCGAGTACGCAGGAACGGCGGAGGGGAAGAAGGGAGCAGTGGAGATATTCCACCCGTGGAAAGAAGAAGAAGAAGAAGAAGAAGAAGAAGAAGAAAAAGAAAAAGAAAAAGCGGAAGCGGAAGGAGGAAGTCCCAACGATCCGCCAAGTCTCACGATCAACGCCGGCTCCGCTCCGGCCCCACGGCCACGCTCTCCGTCCGACGCCAAGGAGAAAAGGAGAAACTAGATATCTAGACTCTGGACTTGACCAAGAACTCCCAGCCGAATGCTCTTGTTTTCCGGGGCCCCCCCAGTCCGTTGGTCGAAGAAATGCAGTTTTTTTTCTTCAGCGATTCATTGGTTTTGCACTAGACGGAGCGAGCGTCGGTCTAGTGCACAGTGGCTGCGTGAGTGACTGCGAGAGCGGGGGAGAGGAGAGAGCGCGAGAGGGGAAAGAGCGGGGGAGAGGAAGAGCGCGAGACGTGGAGAGAGAGAGACGTGGAGAGAGGGAGAGAGAGAGTATCTTCACACCGGAACATTGTCTGCTGCGGTGTCGTGGTTGCGCGAAGATCGTCATACAGCATGCTCGTCCCTTTCGCTTTGCCCCCCCACGCTTTACATCGATGCCATGCAACTAAAACGACCACCGCCAACCCTTACCGCCAACTCATGATGTACGGCTGCATCATGTCATCCCACGTCCGCGAAATTCGAAATTCCCGCTTTGGTCCACCGGATCCAGCCCTTCCCTTCCTCCTCGAATATATGACGGCTGTCGAATGTTGCAGGTGATGATGACGATTGCGATCGAGGGGAGGACGATTGCGATGGCGAGCATGGCAGAGGATCCGCAGTGGCGTATGAGCTGGAGCTGGAGCCTCGAGATGGAGACTCAGCTGGAGCCTCGAGACGGGCGCTCCAGCCAGGCGTCCGCATTCGGACACCAGCGCGGAGACAGACGGACGGAGACGGAGACGGAGACACCGAGAGACAGGGCCGCGAGCTATCCATCGTTTCCTTCTTTCCTTTCCTTCCCCTCCTCCTCCGCCGCCGAAACGTAGCGTATCTACATACGCGCCTGCCCTGCAATGCGGGGTGTATTGAATGCGGATGGGCGTGTCTCCGAGATTGACTGGATGGACTCTTCCGCGGACCCAATCCAATCCAATGCAACAGCGATCCTCCTGCCTCCCTCCGCCATCCAAATCTGTGGCGGTAGCTGCAAAAGCGACAACTATAACTGCGCCGGACCCGGCCAAAATCAAACCCTCCCGTGCGGCGCGGTGGAGAGGAGACAGCGAGGACCCGCGCTGGGACGGACTGGGACTCGCCTCGTGGGGGCGGCGGATGTCGATGGTGATTGCGGTGTGCCCTCGTGACTCGCCCGGGGGCGATATCCGTCGCTTTCCTGGGGAGATGACCCCAGGTCCCTCGCAAAGCCGCCGCCCTACCGGGGACACCCACCACCGACCACCGGCCACCGACCACCGACACCGACCACACCCTCCTTCTCCTCCGCCGCCAACCACCGACACCACCGACACCACTTGCCTCCACCGTGCCTAGGCGGCGCAACACAGCATCCCATCCGCTAAGCAGCGCGCACGGCCGATTCGCGCTCCAGCACTTGGCTCCGGCCTCTGACACAATCCCATCTGCTTGCTCTCCCTGCTTATAAGCTCCAGATGTCTCCCCACTCTCCGCTCCGGGTCAATCGCTTCTTCCTCCCCGCTACCCATCCGGATCCCGCTCCACGACTGTGCGTACATACAAACGAAAACCTGCACTCTCCTGTCCCCTGGATCCACGCATCTCCTGCTACTCCCGCGGCCGACTCCTCTGCTGCTGCTGCCACTCCCCCTCCTCCCGCTGGACTGTCTGCATCTTCCGCGTCTTCCTCCTGCTCCCGGTTGGCAATTGCTTTTGCTGCCCTCTCCGACATACCGCCGTAGTCGCCTTTGACGATTCGATTACCCAACCGTTAACAAACGGACATCTGCACCTCCCTTCGTTGCGGGACCTCAACCGCCGGGCTGTCGAACCATCCCCCCACCACAGACGTCCACGATGGTAACTAAATACGAGTCCGTAGGGAGCCTCGTCGCTCCCTCGACGTCCTCGGCATCTCTCCGCTCGATGGGCAAAGTACACTCCCGACCCGCTCCGCGGCCGTCGTACCGGCACATCTTCATCATCACCGGCCCAGCCGGCTGCGGGAAGTCGTCGGTGGCCATCCACCTGGCGAAGCAGCTGGACCTACCCTACATAGAAGGCGACGACGTATGTCCACCCGCTTTTGCCACCTCTTCCCTCCTCCTCTTCGTCCTCCCCCCTCGCTGACACATGACCCCCCGCCGTTGCAGTACCATCCTCAGAGCAACGTCGACAAGATGGCTAGCGGCATCCCCTTGACCGACGACGACCGCTGGGACTGGCTCGAGACGATCCGCAAGCAAGCCGTCGGCGAGCTCGAGAACGGCGCACCCGGCTGTGTCGTCACCTGCTCCTGTCTGAAGCGCAAGTACCGCGACGTGATCCGACGCGCCGGCCTCGAGGCCGACGATGTGGTCATGCGGTTCGTCTACCTGCGCGCCGACAAGGAGTTGCTGCTCACGCGCGTTCGTGCACGGAAGGGTCACTACATGAAAGACGACATGGTGGCGAGCCAGTTCGAGGCGCTAGAGGAGCCCGACGAGACGGAGACGGACGTCATCGCCATTGACGTCGGCGGCACGCTGGACTCGGTGCTGGATGCCAGCATGAACCAAGTTACCAGAGTCATGGACGAGCACGTATGACGGAAGACAGAAGGGGGGATTGCAGTGTTGGGGCTTTTGGTTTTATTTTTATAAGTGTGTTGGACTGTAGCCTTCCCTTTCTCTACCTGGACATCGTTTAGCTTGTCTGTGGACTCTTGTTTTTTTTTGCCCACATTGATTGATTGGATTCCGGTTGTTTTTTTCTGGGGTTTTTTTTTCTGTTTTTTCTATTCCTTTTCTTCCTTTTCTTTTCGAACGCAAACTTTGAAATGCTGTTCTGGGACTTTTCTGGGCTTGGGCGTGGGTGTTTGGCTAACTGCGGATTATTCCTTTTTTGTTTTGTTTTTTTCTCTCCATTATTTATTTATAAATCATCACCGTGCGGCGTGTTCGGGTCTCCGGCGCTCTTACCTTTTTTCTTCTTTTTTCTTTTTCTTTTTTTCCCCAGGTGTCTTTTTTGCCTTTCTTTCTTTCCTTCTGGCGGTATCTAGTAGGAGGTTTTTTCCCCGGGGTTTTTGCTATTTGACCGCTTCTCCATCCTGTTCCACCCCGCTAATCGATTTACCCCACAAGTCTTGGGGTGGGGGGGGGGAAGCCAATCGAATAGTCCCATCCAATCCCAGAAAGCAAGAAACAAAAAGAAGAAAAAGGAAAGAAAGAAGGTAGCGTTGCGGGTTTTTACGGTCACTTTTGACAACGACTATCATATGATCTTCACGATGCCACGACCCCACGTTGTAGGGTGTAGGGTAGTATGTTTTGTACTCGCTGTAGCGCAAACTCTTCATTATCTTGCATTATCTTGCTTCATTATAGGCGAATCTATGGTATCCTCGATCATCCCCGTCCGTCCGTCCAGCCGACCCGGCCCAGCACAGCCCAATCCGCACAATCGTTGCGCACAATCAATCGATCAATCAAATCGACACATAGTTACATACATACAAACAGCCCCATCACCTCAACCCCACGAGCAGCTTCTCGGGCTCCTGCACGAGCTCGCGGACCCTCGCGGCCATGCGGGCCATGGTGGCGCCGTCGACGACCCTGTGGTCGGCGCTCCACGAGAAGTTGACGACGCTCCTAGGCACGACCGCGCCGTCATCGGCGAAGGCGGGCACGGTGCGCGCGCGGCCGACGCCGAGGATGGTGACCTCGCTGGACACGATGACGGGCGCGACGACGGTGCCGCCGATGTTGCCGATGTTGCTGACGGTGATGGTGCCGGCGGCGAGGTCGGCGGGCGCCAGTTTCCCGACGGCGGCGGCGGCCTGTAGGCGCAGCAGCTCCGCCGCGACGTCGACGATGCTGCGGCGCGCTACGTCCTTGATGTTCGGCACCAGCAGGCCGAGCGGCGTGTCCATCGCCACGCCGATGTTGTGCGCCGCCCGCCGCACCAGTCGCGGCTTCTCCGCGCCCGACGCGTCCACGCGGCTGTTGAGCAGCGGATACTCGGCGAGCGCCACCGACACCGCCTTGATCACGAACGGCAGGTACGTCAGTCGCTGCGTAGGCGCTAGCGTGCCGCGGACCCGCGCCAGCGCGTCGAGCACCACCTCGTCGCTGTACAGGAAGTGCGGGATCCCTAGTGACGCCGTCATCACCTTGAACATCTGGTGCTGGACCGGCGTGAGCGCCACGATCTCTTCCTGCTGGCCCGCGGCCGGCGTGCTAGCCCCCACAACATCCCCGGACGACGAGGAGAACCGGACGACGTCCTCCTTCAAGACCCGGCCATCCTTCCCGGTGCCGTCGACGTCGGCGATGTTCACGCCCAGCTCCCGCGAGACCATGCGGACCGCCGGCGTGGCCAATGTGCCGTTCCTTGTTCTCTCCGTCCGTGTGTGGGTTGGTGCTTCCGCCGCCGCCGCCGCCGCCGCCGTCGAGACCGCATTTTCGGATGCCTGCGATGGCCCCGCCGAGCCCAATTGCGGATCGTCCGCGATTTCTGCCGCTAGGTCAATATCCACCAGTGGCTAGATCGGCAGCAGAAAGAACACGCAGGGTGTTAGCTAGTTCCATCCCACATGGACCATTCACCTCCCCGCAAGGTAAGGTAAGGTAAGGTACCTTCCCCACGATCGCCATCTCGCCCGCCTGATAATGCAATTTCTTGATGACCCCGTCGAACCTGCTCGTGATCTGTATCCTCGCGCGTCAGCATTCCCCCTTGCGCGTTCCCTCCTTCCGCCACCCCCACCCGCTAGAAATAAGAAAAGTACCTCGACGGACGCTTTATCGCTCTGCACCTCGCACAGCTTATCGAACTGCTCGACGCGCGCCTCGGGCTCGACGAACCACTGGATGACCTCGCACTCGCGGATGCCCTCGCCGATGTCGGCCAGCAGGAACGGCTTTACCGCGGGCCGGACCGGCGACGTCCCGAAGCTGCGCTGGGAGAGGGCCGCGTGCGGGAGGAAGCGGGGGCGGCGGAGGAGGAGGAGGAGGGAACGCATTTCGGTGAGGGGGGGGGCGATTGAGATTGTGGTGGTGGTGGTGGTAGTGGAGATCGAGGTAGAGTGGTGGAGGAGGCGGTGAGATGGATAGTTACTGGTGAACGGCCGGCGGCCTGTTGGCGCGTCGAATGCCGTGAATAGCCGCTCGATGCTCATTCTTACCCCCCGCAACGACGTAACCAAGCTCGTGACCCACGGACACGACGCAGGGGCCGGAGCCTAGCTGTGGGGATGATGCTCTTTTTTTTTTTTTTTTGGCGGGGACAGCTCCATAGATACTTACATACATAGAGTACAAAGCTACGCACAATCCCAATCTGCTGGTCGGTTGGATATGTAGAGTAGGTACTTGGGTAGATGGTTGGAGCAGGTACTTACATACTTGGTACTTACATATGTACTTACATGTTATATGCAATTGACTGCGGATAAAATAAAATAAAATAAAATAAAATAAACCTCACGGTTCTCCCCAAACCCCGGCAAGGGTTCCCCGCATCAAGCTAAGAGCCGTATGTAGATACACGCCGATCGCACTTGCTCGCCCAATGCCCGGATGGCGGAGTCGAGGCGGCCGTCGCTCTAGAGGATGAATGGCCAGCTAGATGTGTAACTATCTATGGGCTACATACATAGCATTCACTCTTCCTGAGCTGGAGCTGGGGACTGGATACCGGAGCGCATAGTTGGAAACAGTAGCAACCCCCCCCCCCGGGATAGAATTGATGTGGTGTACAAAGATGTAGTTAATGCCGTTTTTTTTTCTCTCTATCACTAGCAAAGTTACATACATACGTAGCGTCTCGCGCCTCGCACAACACATCACTCACCGACACTGGAATGGATCGGAATGGAATGGAAATTTCCACTCGCACTCTCACGGAGGGGCAAGCAATCCCACAATTTCCCCACACCGGAAGCTGCAGCTATCCGAGAGGCTCGCTCTGACGGTAACTGTGTATATAGGTATGTGGTTACATAGGGAGCGCGATAATTACCGCCGCCGCCTGCCCCCCGGCTTTGCGTGTTTACGCGGCTTACTTGATCTCTGCCCGTTCTACGCCGTCTAACTACGCAGGTACTTACTATGTAGGTATTATACTAGAGTAGAGTAGTTGGTTGCATCGTCGCGTCTAGAATATCTCGTATCATACGCACGGAATGCCGAGGGTGGGGATGTCCCATCAGAGACGTGCTGGCGGGGGCGTACATATGTATGCGCCAGCAACGCACGCACGAACCCTTGACGGAGCCGTTCGGCTGGAGGTGCATCCCAGCTCGGAAAAGGTGAACACGGTGTTTTCCCCGTGTATATTGCATTTCATTAATACATATCAATTCCGCGTCTTATATCTTCGGCGAGTCGAACAGGCAAACAAGTGAAACGAACCCCCAAGATTCTCCTCTTCCTACATACATGCTTAAGGTCCATTCCACAAGATATCAGTCCAGACTGGTCGAAATCACCACCCCGTGCGTTTTCTGATGCCTCTTCATCTGATCTGTCTCTTCGTCAGCCTCTCCCGCCGCCCCTCGCAGGAAGGAATCACCCACCAAGTCGGTGGAACGACCGATCGCACCCAGGAAAGCTACAAACATGCTGGCCGACCGGATTGTGTGCTGTACGTCCCCACCACCGTCAGCATCGCCCACACCGCTCAGGAAACAAGAGGAACACACTCTTCCGATGCTTCGCCAGGTTACTGCTCTCGGAGAACTTCTTTCCGCACCCGGGGTAATCACACATCAGCGGTCGTTCCCCTGTGTGGACACGCTTGTGCATGGTCATTGCCGAGCCTTGGGCGAACTCTTTGCCGCAGAACTGCAACTCGATCAGTACGAGGAAACCGATGAGGTGGAGGGTTGGGCCCACTCACGTCGCATTTGTACGGCTTCTCGCCGGTGTGCGTGCGGATATGCTGCTGCAGTGCCTGTGGCGCTGAGAATTCTTTGCCGCACTCTTCGCACGTGCAGCTCTTGACTGCAACCACGGGGTCAGCACTTGCGCGGTGTGGAGAGCCGGTGGCGGGTACTTACATCCGGTGTGCGTCTGAAGGTGCCGCTCGACTTTCCCCTTCTGACTGAACGGCTTATCCCTACGATTGCATCCCTCCCAATGGCAGAAATACCCCGTCTTCTTTCTCAGCTCATTGATGTGCGCTTCCTTCGCGTGCTGCTGCAGAACCGCCGAAGATTCGAAGGGCATGCCGCAGGTATGGACGTTCCCGTCCTTGTCTGTGTCCTGCCACTGACACGTCCTCGTCCCGGCCCCCGACGACTTCTCGGTCTGTGGGCCAAGATGCTGCATCTGCACGTGTTGCTCGAGATCGGGGACCAGCAGGTCACATGTGTTCCATTTGCACTGGGAATCGAACGGGAGATGAGCAACATTGATGTGCGACTGCAGTTCGGCTTCAGTGCTGGCTGTGGCACGACATCCCTCCCACATGCAGACCAACTTGCTGGGTGGAGGTGCGTGGTGGTATTTGACGTGGTCGAAGAGGCTGTTCGGGTCCGGGGTCTCCTGTCCGCACCCGTCCCAGAGACATGTCAGGGCGTCGAGCTGCTGCGAGTTGCCGATGTGCGCGTGCTGGATGTGGTTTTGCAGGGACAGGCTGTCAAAGAAGGTTTCGTCACAGTTGTGGTCCCACAGGCAATCCAAGTCCCCAAGGTTCGAGGACACGGGCGTGGGAGCGGTGGAGGATGGCGTGGTCGAGTAGCTATGGTCGAAAGTTGGGGTAGCGGCCGGCATCGATTCCGAGATCCGACGACGTTTCGGCGATGGGTGTAGCGGTGTTTCCGTTTCTTTCAACCACCTTGGAGCGCAAACACTAACATTGTCGCCGGAGTAGAACTGATTGCCGGAGAGTGCATCGAACGGCGGAAGATGCGTGGGATCCAACGTCAGACTATCCGGTGCGATGCTGGCGTAATGCTCCGTCTCGGCGCATCTCGGAACAGGCTTCTGCCAACGGTTGAAATTCGCATTGTTGACGTGGAACGAAACACAGTTGTGAGCGCCCCCGCCCCCGCCGCCACCGCCGCCATGGTACGAAACAGCCAGTGACGGCTCGTGGGTAGTGGGTGCAGCCGGGATCTTCCCCCCGTGGCAGCTGTACTCCCTGCGGATAGTTTGGCTGCTATCGGACACAGAGCACGGCACCGCACACGGCAACGTCAGGCATTCCCCCTCCCTGCAAGCGGTATCGTGACAGTAGATCGTCTCGACGCACACAGCGCCACAGGCGCCCGCATCGACGGGACAGATCTCGTCCTCGCAGAGCACAGTCTGACAGGCCGCGCCGGCCGTCTGCACACATGGTGACCCAGGACACGACGACGCCGACGACGGCGGCGAAGCCGAGACGACCTTGCAGTCGTCCAGACTGCAGTGCGGGACGGCATCGATATCGCATTCATCCGGACAGTCGTCGCAGCAGTCATCATTCTCACATTTATCGACGCAGTTGTCGTTGTCGCAGCAGGAGCTACAGCCGTCGTCCACGTTCGCCGGCATGTCGGCGAAGATGTGACGGAATACCGGATCGTTGAAGTCGAGGTTCACGTGTTGCTGTTGCTCGTGAATAGTGCTGTAGTTGCCGTAGTTGCCGTAGTTGCCGTAGTTGCCGTAGTTGCCGTAGTTGCTGTGGTGGTGGTGGTGGTCCGGGGGGAGGCAGTCTGGCAGTTCGCATTGCTGCTGCTGCTGCTGTTGCTCGGGAAGGGATGGAGACGAACGTTTTCGGCTGCTGGCGGACGTAGAACTGTGAAAAGCGGAGGAGGACGACATCATAGCGAAGGAGCGAGCTCTGAGGGTTGCAGAGGATGGATGGCAGGGAGAGGACGGTCTCTGGCCGGTCTGTGTCTGGGCGCCGGTCGGCGGGAGGACACACTCTCCACGGCTGACTATTGGGTGGGCTGGTGCGTGGGGTGGGGTGGACTGGGTGGACGGGTCTGCAGCGGAGAAAGAATCGCTTCTGTCGCTCTTGCAGGCCGATCCTTCTCGGTTGGTTCCCTAGCTGGGTAACCACCAAGGTTCCCGCATTGATGCTCTGCTCTGCTCGCTCTGACAGTGTGCTATCCGTCCCACTGGGTGGGTGGATATCTCTAGATTCGCCCTCTACCATCGACGCCGTCATTGCATTCAACATCGATCCTCCCTGCCTGGTGCAGAGGGCACGTTTTGTATCGTGCTCCCCACGCATGCAGGCAGGGTAAGGTGGGCGTCTCCGCTCCTCGGGCCATCGGGGCTCGTCCGCTCGCTGTCCACGCATCTAGGTAACGATCCCGCCTGCCTGCGCAAGCAGCAGCGCAGAGCGGATCTTGCTTTTGTGCCCGGAGCGCGGAGATGTGCGGAGTATCATCTATGTGTTCTCCCGTGTGCGGCGGAAGGGGGCAAACAAGCGATTACAATCTTCCTATCTAGAACCTGGTTACTGATCATGCTTACGTACCTGGGTGCTTACTCATGTCCGTGGCATAGAGCTGAGCTACCACCCATCCAGCAGCCTGCTGTCCTATCCAGCTACACATCGGACTTGCTACGTGTGTACGACGCTGGGCCAGGCCACCGTAGAGTATATACTCCGTTCTCTCGCTCATCTGTGCCGCACGCCGGAAGGCTGCAGACAAGGCCGAGATGGAATAGAGTGAGCCGCCCCCTATGAAACAACCTTCCACTCCGGAAAGGAACCGAACCTCCCAAGCCACGCATTCGGGGGCTATGTATATTACATGTTGTGCCCATCTGCCATCCCCCCTCCACACGTACGTACACCAACACCACCACAGTGCTCATCTCCCGTCGCCCTTCCCGCCACTCTCCGCGCAAAAATCCTCATCCTCCCTCCCCAGCTTCAGAAGTAAAAATAAAAAATGGGCAACCTCTGCGGCAAGCCGTCGGCGAACTTCTCTTCTCCAGGCCGAGTACTCGGCACCGCGCCGCCAGCCGCCGGCTCCACAGCGACGACAACGCCGGTTCCTGCCCAAAAATCCAAGATCGGAGGGGGGGGACGCACTCTAGCCCCCGCCTCCTCGTCCTCCTCCGACTCGCCCAGAGGCGTGGCGGATGATCCAAGGAGTGCTGCTGCTGCTGCTGCGGAGGTATGTGCCTATCAGACTATGTGGAGGAGCGGGAAAAATGTGGCGTGCAGTTGACTGACGGGACGGCGGCGACGACGGCAGGCGCGGAATTCGAGGCAGCCAACGGGGAAGCTGGCCAGTCGCCTGGATGAGCAGAAGCGGAAGTCGCACAATCAGCATCTGGCCGAGCTGGGCAGAACGAAGGGGCAGCGGGAACAGTTGGTTTGGGATTGATGGTGACTCGCTGCGAGGGGGGGGGGGGAGAAGCGGAGGAGGGTGAGACGTGAGACGTGAGACGTGAGACGTGAGCCACAGGAGCTCAAGCACGAAGCTATGATACATGGTGTGGACGGGGATCTCACGATTGAATTATACCACAGACAGCGGACACGCGATAACTCGGTGAGGGGGTGTGTGCATGAGCGATTACGGTGCAATGAAGACATTCATTTTGACTGTGCATTATCACGGCGCAAGATATCTATTTGTGTGTACAGTATTACCTGGATCCGCAACATCAATACAGCATGTGCTAAAGCAGCGACATCAAACAACGCTGTAACGTCCACCGGCTGGCGCCCTATTCTCACTATCCACCGCTGCCGCCGTACCTTCGGCCAGTAGTCTCTTGAGCTCTCGCATAGCGTTTGTAACAACAAGTTCGGTATCTCCTTCCACCAGGATATACAGCTTGGGATCCTGTCCGGGCTGCGGTGCTTTGCCAGGCGCGTAGTAGCTTCCCTTCGTGGTGATGGATGTTCCTGTTTGCTCGAGCACCTTGGCGATGTTCGTGCGATTCGTGACAGCCCATCTAGCTTTCTCTGTGGGATCGTTAGTTTTATCATCCGCAGTATCAAAGAAGGGGCAGGCAACTAACGGGGAAAGTCATTGATCTCGAGGGTTGCGTGGTACGCTCCAGCATCGGGTCCCTTGTTGTCGATGGGAACACCAGACCTCAACTCGCCATTCTTCTTCAGACGATTGTCCACAGCAGAAGCAGCCTGCTTGACACGATCGAGAGCATTCTCAGTGCCGCGTCTGTGCACCACGATCTCGCCATCGAGGGAGGGTCCGGTAGCAGTGCTCGCTTTGGCGACAACGGCGCTACCGAGAGGTTTGACTACAGTGTCCTCCGTCGTCTCGACCTCTTCCACCGCGTCGTCGCCGCCTTCTTCGCCGAATTGCTTCCTCTCTCTTCGGCGCGCCATGTCACGTTCTGCATCCAGACGTTCGAGACCCTTGCCACCAAAGCCAGAGAAGCTGGCCTTCTCCTTTCCGGATTTGACCTTCTCGTTGAATCCTACAACCGTCAGTTGGTGTGATGTAAAACGGAAGAAAAAGAGGATGCCTCACCATCTACAAGCCTCTGTACATCCGGAGGAATTGGCTGTTTGCTCAGCCTCAAAGCCTTCGCGATATCAACCGAGTATCGATCCTGCTCTTCGGTGATAAACGTGACAGCAATTCCCGTATTCCCAGCACGTCCTGTTCTGCCCACTCTGTGCACATAGTCCTCCATGTGATTGGGGCAGTCGTAGTTCACCACCAACTTCAATTGCTTAACATCGAGACCTCGCGCGGCAACCGAAGTGGCGATGAGGACCGGGACGACACCGTTCTTGAAATCAACAATAGTAGAGTCACGATCGACCTGGTCCTTACCACCATGAATGGACATGCATGGGTACCCTCTTCGCATGAGGTCTCTGAGAAGCCCATCAGCTGACTCTTGCTGATTGACGAAAATCAATGACCGGGCATCTTCGTCTTTATCGTGCAGTTCGCCGAGAAGTTCAAGTAACCGCACGAATTTGTTGGCGTCGGACCTAACTTCCACGATCTGGGTGATTTCGGGTGCAACCACACTGCGAGCGCCAACTACGATCTCAACAGGCCGCACAAGGATCTTACGGGCCAGCGCCTCCATCTGGGGGTTCCGTCAGATCGTGCATTTGCAAGTTATAGGGAGACGTACCTGTCGAGGAAATGTGGCAGAGAACAAAACTGTCTGTCTGTCGGGTCTGGTGTTTCCAACAATCTTCATAACCTGAGGTTCCAATCCCATATCAAACATACGATCTGCCTCGTCGAGAACGATGTAGGTCACTCGCTTCAAATTCGTGACGCGGCCACCGTTGGCAGCAAGGAGGAACACCATTCGGCCAGGTGTGCAGACAATGATTTCGGCGCCACGTTTGACCTCGGCGATTTGATCTTTGATAGGAGATCCTCCATACGCGCAGACAGCCTGTTAATTGTTAGATGAAAATGTCCGTAAAAGTGAAGAACGATCGGACTCACCCTGAGGTTGAGAGCCTTGAGGAACGGTTTGCACTCTTTGAAAATTTGGACGGCTAGCTCTCGCGTAGGAGTCATAACCAGGGCAATGGGCCCATCCTGAGAGTCCAGCGGCCGTTGATCTTTGATGTGCCTAAACATGGGGAGTAAGAAGGCGATGGTCTTCCCGGATCCTGTTTTGGCAACACCAATGACATTCCTGCCCGACATGACGGCCGGAATAGCCTGTGCTTGGATCGAGGTCGGCTTATCATATCCTAGATTTTGGATGACATTCAAGCTTTGCGATGGGAGACCGCACTGGCTCCACTTGACAACTGGTTTCGGCACATCTTGACCCCTAACTTTGATACCATCGAGCTCAAGGCGCAGATCGTCAACTTCCTTCTCATTCATCTCAACTAGCTCAATGGGCTCAACGTAGAAGCTCTTGCGGAAAGGCTCGTAATTGATCTTGGAGTGATTGACGGTTGGCAGTTCTTTCTTTTTGAGCTTTGCAGCCATAGCGAGGATGTCGTCCGGATCTTGTTCATTGGCAACCAAGTCAATCTCGTCGTCACCGAGAAGCTCCGCACCATCCGTTGGCCGGGTCTTGGGCTGAGCCTCGGCGGCAACCGAGGTGCTGATGTTGGCCATAAAGGCATCCAGAGGATCGGCCTCTTCTTCCTCTTCTTCCTCTTCAACCGGAGGAGCGGCGGGTGCCTCGGGCTCCACGTCCATTGCCGTAGCGGCGTCGAGGGCCGCAGCAGCTTCGGCACGTTCCCTGCGCTGCTCCGCCGCTGCTCTGGCGGCTGCTGCAGACTCCTCTTCTGTGGCGTCCTGCATCTCTGTGTCATCGTCTACGTCTTCTTGTACCGCACCGTTCGTATCAGCTTCACCGGGGATCGGCGAGGGCAACCTTTCAAGTTTCTTCCTGGAAGACTCCTCGTCGCCGAAATCAAGTGTACGTTTTCCTTTGTCGGCATTCTTCCTAGAAGCACCGAATCCGAAGGTCGAGACGGGGCGGTTGGTAGGTAGCGCCGATCCATTCGCGGGACCTTCTTGAGTCAGCACATGGTAATGCAGGTCACAATCATTGACGGACGAGGGACACATACCCAACGGAGCACTTGGAGGCACTGAGGAACCTTGGTCAGCCTTTGGACGGGGTGTGTTAGAATTGGACAAGGAGGCGGACGTTGTAGCTTGTTGAGCAGGAACCCTCGCAGTTCCTTGCCCGGGTTTTGAAGTAATCGACGCTACCGAGACCGAACGCTGTCTCTCGAGTTCCGACAACATGGCGGCAGGCGACGCAGCCTTCTTCTGCGCCTCCTCCTCGGCCTTCTTCTTCTTCCAAGCCTCCAGCCGTTCCCTGCGTTGCCGTATTTTCTCGTCTTCGGTCTGGGCCGTGGGGGGAGGAGACTTGACATTCCCATCAATAACCGTACGTGCACCATCACAGAAGCCTCTCACCTCTCTTCCGCGATCCCGCTCGCCGCGTCGGTGGTCATCTCTTCTGCCATCGCTGCCCCTCTCCCGATCCGTGTCGCGGTCCCTGTCCCTTCTTGAACGATCGCCGCCGCGGACACTATCCCTCGACCGCGATCGCCTCCCACCATCACGTTTATCTCTTTCCCTTTCCCTCTCCTTATCCCTCGGCCTCTCATCCCTCCGCCTGTCATCTCTAGAATCGTAGTAATCGTCCCTTCTCCGCCTATCTGAGGATCTATCGCGACGTCCACCACGGTCCCGGTGATCACGGTCCCTATAATCCCTTCTCTGTTGCGGTTCTGGGTTTAGTGGCGCTGGCGCAAGAGAAATTTCTCCTGGGTTTGCACGTACATCTCTACTGCGGCTTCGCGGCCGAGATCCCCGAGGATCGTACCGGTCGTCGCGGCTGCGTTTTGAGTAGCCTCCACCGCCGCCTCCAGTGCGCGAGGTCGGCGAACGGGAACGCGAGCCGTAGCGTGCCATCGTGGTTCGTTCGTTGGTTCGTTCGCAGGAACCTGGTATCGTTTTACGAGCGATCGTGCAGGCAACCCGGATTGTTGGAGACGTTTTAGGTGTAAGTGCTGGAGGCGAGTTGACGTGCTAGATTTGTCGTGTTGCACTATGATATGACAGAGGTTAGCCATGGAGCTTGGCATCACGTGTCAGGTACACCTGAGTGATATCTAATGCTGCAATGCATACTGTTGCCCTTTCTATCTGCTTCCTATCTTCCTGTCCCACTCGATAAAGGCTTGGGAAATCCTCACCCGTGATAGCCAGGCAACCGGGCGGCCGGCCCCCGGCCAAACGGAGGCCGGTTATGTAGTCCCGTTCTGGCCGGACTTCTGTAAAGCCCAGGCCGGCCCGGCCTGGAAAGCCCGATAGGTGGCTATTATATACAGGCGCCTGATAATTTAGCCGCAATATTCTTAGCACGCTCCCAGCTACCTGAAAATTTTCTTTTGCTATTTGCCAGAAAGACCAACCATCTCACACAATCACCACTCTTTTTAGCCGTTGGATAGTAGGACAGCAGCTGAAAGAGAAGACGAAAACGATATCTAAAGGATGGCTGATTGAAGGTGTCGTGGTGGCTGTGAGGGAATACGCAAGTTGCCGCAAAACCATAGCATCACAATACACATACCTCAGCCACCACACCTCAGCCACCACACCTTTCTGGGCCACCAGTCTCAAAATCTCAAAGTCGGTTTGCAGTAGGCCTGGGACCAACCATAGATACAAGCCGCCCGCCGCCCGGTTGACAACACTGCACACGCCAACCAACATTCACCGTATGTAGGTAGATACATACATCACGTGTTGCTTTTTCTTCTGGAAGATAGTGACGTAATGCCTGGCTGCCGAGCCTGCGAATATCCTCAGCAACCAGAACCTTCCAGCCCACTGTAAAACCAGCTGCGGTTGGGGCTTCCGGTGCGGATCCACGGCCCGGAGTGCTCCACTGGGACTGGATGCGACGACGACTGTGCCAACAGCAGATGCTACTAACCGGTTGACATTAAAATTTGAAAGTGACAAGTAATTTTCGAATGAACAGCCAAAGGGTCGTTACGCCAATTGACGGTTCGACGGAGGTTCGCGTGGTGCTGGTAACTAAGGACCGAGCGCCAGTAGCGAGAAAGGCAAGATCTGCTGTTCTAAAGTCGAGTAACTACGTCGCTTTATCTTTTCCATCGGACAAACCTCTTATAGGGATGCGGGGTGCACGAGCGCATAACTTACTCGGAAGACCGGAAGTACCGAGTCGCTGCGATTGAGTGAGGCTCGAGCGACGATGATGCAACACTGGTCATAGTTGGAGCGAATTAGGGTAGGCTGCGAAACTGGCACACACAAATCCACCCTACCCTACCTCCCACACCCTCTGTTCGTCTCAAACAAACCAGAACCCCTTCTGCCCCCACCTCGCATAAACTATCTCCCCACTCCACCCAGCCACCTCCCCACTCCACTCAACCACCTCCATTCCACCCAACCATCACCACCACATTCGTCGGGTAAGCACTTGCATTCCAAACCTTCCCCCTGTACACTTGCATTCACCATTTTCTTTCCTAACTGGCAAGAACCTCAAGCGGTCTGCCCTGCAACACCATGTCGACCACTCTCAGTCGTCTTCTCCGCCCGGTCTCTCGGCTGCATGTCATCCCTACGCGTGTCATCAGCCTCCGTCCTCATGTTGCTGTGATCCCAATGGGTATTCGCGGCAAAGTCACCGCTGCCACGACCCCCGCCAAGGGCTCAGCGAAGTCCAAGACCGCCGCTGCCGCCGCTGCCCCCAAGAAGCGCGCCTCTGCGTCGACTGCCACCACCCGCACTGCCGCCTCCAAGAAGACGGCCGCTGCTAAGAAGACGGCTGCTGCTAAGAAGACGGTTACTGCTAAGAAGACGGCTGCTGGAAAGAAGACGGCTGCTGGAAAGAAGACAGCTGCTGGAAAGAAGACCGCAGCCGCTCCCAAAACGGTCAAGAAGAAGAAGCCTGTCAAGAGGGTGTTGACTCAGGAGCAGAAGGAGGCCAAGAAGGAACGGTTGGCAGAGGCTCGTGCGGTTAACAAGAGGAAGACCATGAAGGCGCTTGCTCTTAAGCCTCCATGCAAACATACTTCCCGCATCTCCCCGTTCAATATCTTCATCTCCCAGACCATGGCCGCTCCAGGAAAAGGCTTGATCACTAAAGACATTGCCGAAACCTACGCCAGGCTCCCCGATTCGGACAAGGCTGTACGTTCCCCTTCCCTACCGAAAAACAACTCCTCCTCGCAGCTCGTGGATCTAACGGTGGCAACCATAGAGGTACGCTGAGATTGCCAAAGCCACGCTTGAATCCCAGAGGGCCAGCTACCTGGCTTTCATCGAGGCTCACTCGGCTGAGGACATCAACAAGGCCAACAAAGCTCGCCGCTGGCTCAAGAGGAACGGAGTCCCGGGATACACTGACTTGCTTGTCGACCACAGGAGCCCCAAGAGGCCCGCCGGTGCTTTCATGTCTTTTTACGCGACTAAGTTCCAATCGCTGGAGGGCAATGCAGTCAGCGAGAAGGCCAAGGCGGCTGCAAAGCAGTGGGCAAGCATGACCGACGCTGAGAAGAAGGTACGTCTAATTCGAATCACTTATCGACTGAAGACTGACTTTTGATCCCCCAGCCATTTAACGAACTGGCGATCTCCAACCTCCAGAAGTACGGCAACGAGAAGGCCGCCTACGCAAAGATCTAGTCATCTCGATCACGTCCTCCATCCGAAATCCATATGTTGCGCCTTCTTTTAGTTCTAGCACAACGTTTGGTTTTCTTGAATGGCTATGCGATTCTTGGTTGTCGGTCTGCTGTCAGCTTTGTTTGTCATTTGTCTTTGTAGTCACTATTGTCGAAAACGGGGAGATGAGAAAGAATGGGAAAGATTCGACCTCAAGATTGCCCGATTTTTGTAAAGTACTGTTAGTAGCCATGGATAATTGCATTGGTTGAAAGTCACTCAACGACAATATGATGAACCTTGAAACAAAAGCTGCTTTCTCGATGGTCAAGTAAAGTAAACAGGTGGTTCATACCATCCGTCGCATTGTAAGCCCCAAAAGCGTCTAAGCTGCACCCAGAATCTCAACTATTACAAGTACAAACCCTCCGGCTCGCCCTCAGTCTTGGTCTTGAGAACCCTCTCCCTGGCGCTTCTGAAGTCCTGCATCTGGACCCTCATTCGCCTCTCACGGAGAGCAAGCAGACCGGCCTCTGTGCATATGGCCTTGATGTCGGCACCGGAAAGGTCGTCCTTCTGATTGATGAACTCATCCAAGTCGACGTCGTCACTCAAGGACATTTTCGAGGTGTGGAGGGCAAAGATCTTCTTCTTAGTAACCTCTATATTACTAGTCAGCGATCGGCTCTCGTACACCAGGAAAAATAAATAAGACTTACGGTCAGGGTTCTCAAACAGAATCTTACGGTCAATGCGACCAGGTCTGATCAAGGCCGGGTCCAAGGTTTCTATTTTGTTGGTGGCCATGATAACCTTGACGTCACCGCGGTCGTCGAAGCCGTCCAACTGATTCAGAAGCTCCAGCATGGTTCTCTGCACTTCCCTCTCACCGCCGCTGGTGGACTCGTAACGTTTCGTACCAATAGCGTCAATTTCATCGATAAAAACGATACTGGGAGCATGCTCTGCAGCGACCTGGAAGATCTGACGGCATAGCCTGGGTCCGTCACCCAAGTACTTTTGGATCAGCTCGGAACCGACAATACGTAGGAAGGTTGCCGAGGTCTGGTTGGCAACGGCTTTGGCGAGCAACGTTTTCCCGGTACCAGGCGATCCATAGAGAATGACACCCTTCGGAGGCTTGATGCCCATCTCCTCGTACAGTTCGGGGTGGAGCAGTGGCAATTCGACGGATTCACGAACTTCCTGGATTTGCTGCTCCAGTCCTCCGATGTCAGCGTAGGACTCGGTCGGCGCCTTGTCAAGCTTCATCACGGTGATGAGCGGATCCGAGTCGTCCGTAAGCACACCGACAATCGACACGGTCTTGTGATGGAGAAGGACGGAGCATCCGGGCTCGAGGAGATCCTTATCGACGAAAGACATGATTGAGACATAGTACCTAAACAGTTTGAGTCAGCACGCGCCACTGCAACGGATAGTCATCGCATACTCAGGTCCCGTAGTACTTGAGACGATAGCATGGTCATCGTCAATCATTTCTTCCAGCGTACCCACACCCATAGGGCTACCACGCATATCGTCGACCCTGCCTCTCTCCTCCTCTTGCCTCTGCTCAAGCCCCCCCTTCTCACCCTTCGAAGCCCTATACCGTTCCTCATTGGTTACAAACGCCTCCTCGAGCATGAGATGATCCTTGATACGATCCATCCGCAACAGCTTCAGTTTGCATCGTGCATTGGGGAAAACCGTAGGGAGCTTGTTGGCAGCATCCGGTCCGCCACCCAGACGCTTTTTTTTGCGGCCGACACGGGTAGTCGGTGGAGGCGGCTCGTACTTAGGCTTATCCCTCTGTTCGAGAAAGTTAGCTGCTGTTCCGGAGTGCCTGCATCAGAGAGAGATTCAAAATGATCTCCGCACCTTCTGATCCTTCTGATCTTTACCGGCGTCCCCAGGGGCTCCGCCCATTCCGGATTGTCCTTGACCCTACATATCAGATAGATAGTCAGCCAACCGTCGCATGAACGCCGAGTATCCCGCCAGCCGGCGGTGAATAGGTGAAGTTGATACCATTTTTCAGTGCACAGGCGTCAGCAAATAACGGTAAGCTCGGGAGTTTGTGGGAATGCGATGATGGATGTTAGATGAAAGAAGCTTCGAGGTGACGGTGGAGGTTGAGTTGCTGAGAGTGCATTAGTGGGTCGAGCACATTGGTAGTCGAACGCCAAGGCCCTCAGTGAACGCTAGTGCACTAGCGTACTATCTATAGGTCACGGTGATATTCTATGTGTTTTGGAACCGCGCATCATTGCGATGCCGGAAAGCTCAACTCAGCGACGCCCAACATAGACAAACTTATCATTGCTCAGCTACCCAATACCCAGTACAAACACCCCCGGGTCATCTTCCTCTTCAGCAATACCACCGTCATCGCTATCAGAACTATTCTTTCCCAGTCTAGCCACAGGCTTCCAGGTTGCCTGCGGCCCTTTGCCCCCCCATTCCATAGTTTGGTACTTCTCCTTCTTTGCAGTTAACTCCTACACCCGAAGATCCAACTTGAGCTTTTTCTGCGGCGTCCAGCAGTTGGTGCCCTCGTTGCAATCTTCTGCTGACCGTCTTCCTTGGACTCCGTGTATGAGAGTTGACCGTGCCATTTCCGCAGCTGTTGCAGCAACGGTCTGGGTTGAAATGATTCCTGACTTGTACATATTGAGCGCCCGCCGAAATCGAACGCAAACTAGAAGAGTCTCGTCGTTCGTGTTTGGCATCGTGATGTGTTGCAGTCGCAAGAAAGAAGCTCAATGGCAGCTCATTTAGTGTTGGTTTTTAAAAGAAAATATTCACCATTCCTACCCCAATAACCTGTCAGCAGCCGGCGAAGTTGCTAGATTCTACTTACTCGGAATCATTACAACCCTTATTTGAGTCAATTAGATGGTTTTGTTTCCGTTCGGACGCCGCGGAGACAAGATTTAATGTTTCTTTTGTTTATTCATAAGTACTTACGCGAAGCCTATCCAGACTATGGCGGTGCACTTTTTATCCAGGTTTTCCCGTCTGCTGTCCGCACGAGGCGGCACGTTGCAAACTCCTCTTTCCGTCCAGGCCTGTCCCAAGAAGATATGATGGAAAAACATTCAGGCCAAAGAGAGGACAAATGAAAGTCGTAATCGGGAACCAAGGAAAGAACGAAAGAGGCCGTAGCCCGCTCCCCACCCCCACTCCTCCCATGAAAGAGGGCGTCGGAAGGAAAAGTGGTTCCTTCCCCCTTGGCATCCAGCTCCTTGCCGGAAGGTCATGACAGCCTGCATTCAGTCGATAGCCATGTTCGGGTCAGAGCTATGGTGTAAGGGCGACAAAGTGGCGGGCACCATCGGAAGAGCCGAAGAGCTACAAACATTGGTCAATAAACAAGCTCGGGCGGTCACGGGATGCTTCCAGACAACCAACATGGGAGCCCTAGCGATGGAATCGGGACTCAGACCGGCAGCAGCCCAGCTGGAGAACCGCCAACGGCGGTTCGGATTACGACTACTCAGCCTGCCGCAGGGCGATCTGGCCGAAGAGGTGGTGGGAGCGAGTCCGGGATTGGAAGAAGGCTGAAAAATGCATTGGCACACCGAGGCAGGACAGAGATGACAGTCCCACTTGAGGAACCGGAGGCGTTGGACGCCGAGACAATCCAGGAGGACGAGAAGACAGCCAAGGTTGAGGCAGAGCGCACCAGGCCGGGACTCACCATGTTCACCGACGAATCGCGACTGGACAGTGAAGCAACTGGCATAGGTACGCCGTCGTATGGCAGAATGGTCAATCCTGGGCGGGCATCAAGACCCACATGGGCAAGAATCAAGAAGCCTACGGCGCGGAGTGCGCGGCATTAGCGCGAGCTCTGGAAGCAGCGGGAGGCGACAAACAGCACCGGAAAGAGTCACCATCTTCACCGACGCCTAGGCCAGAAGTACGCGATCCTAAGCATATCGCGGCACTACGGAGTGCGCGACCGGACATCACCATTGAAATTCGATGGTGTCCCGCCCACAAGGGCGTCCCCGGGAACGAGAAGTCTGACGAGTAGGCAAAGCTCGCGGCGGAAAAGCCGGACGCGCGCGGAGTGGAGCCGCTCCCAAGGTCTCGCGCACCTCAAGCGGGAGATCTCGGAGAAGAAATGGGCGGAAGCCCGACAGTGGACCGGAAGCCGGATTTCCAAAGCGAAGTACAAGATGCCGGCCAAGCAGAAACCGGACGGAGTGATCGCAGGTAGCGCCAAGAAGCACGCCTCGAGGTTCTACCAGCTGAAGACAGGTCACTGCCTTACCGGGCAATACCTGAACTAGACAAAAAGCCGCCCCACCCCTCAGTGCTGGTGGTGCGCGAGCGGAACACAGACACGCGACCACCTCTTCAAGGAGTGCGTCGAGTGGAGGGGCAAGCAGAGGACTCTTTGGGCGGAGGTCAGAAAGGAAACTGGGAGGTGGAAGAGCCGCTGGAAGGTCCGGGACATACTGGCCGACGAGAGATGTAGCAGGACGGTACTAGGCTTCCTTTCCACCACGGACGTGGGGAGGCGGGTCCTGGCCCCGGCTGAGGAGGACGCGCAGAGCGAGGCGTCAGAGTGGGAACTCCGGGAGCGGAAGGAAAGGGAAGAGGAGAGGAGAGCAGAGGATGAGAAGCCGGGCGCCGAGGTTGAGGAAACGCTGTTTCTCCCCACGCCCGCCTTCACGGCATCTGCAGAAGAGGAGTGAGAGCGAGAGACGGTCTCTTTTGTTCTTTCCTTTGTTATTTTCACTCTCATGGGACAGGCCTGGGCGGAGGGCAAAGGACGGCTTGCAACGTGCCGCCATCGCGCGGACGGCGGCGGAGAAACGGTCAAAAAAGTGCGCCGCCATAGTCTAGATAGGCTACATGCGAGTATGACAAAACAAAAAAGCATCCAGCTCCTCCGCCTCCACTCTCCTCTCCTCTTCCCGCTCCCTGCGCTTTCGGAGCTCCCACTCCGACGCCCCGCTCCCCGCGCCTTCCTCAGCCGGGACCAACCTTCCCACATTCGTGGCGGAGAGGAGGTCCTGGATCATCCACCGGCTCTCCCTCCTTCCGTTTTCCTTAGACACCTCTGCCCACAGGATCTTCTGCTGGGGCTTCCACTCGGGGCACACCTTGAAGTGGTGATTCCGAGTCTGCGTCTGGCACCGATACCACCAGCACTGGGCGGTGGGCCGGTTCTTCGTCTATTGAAGGTACTGCCCGGAAAGGCAGTGACCTGTCTTCACCTGGTAGAACCTCGAGACAATCCTCTTGGAACTCCCAGCCATCGTGCCGTCTGGCCTCTGGGTCTCCGCCATCCTGTACTTCTTCTTGGAAGTCCGGCCTCCAGCCCATTGCCGAGCTTCCGCCCACTTCTCCCCTATGATCTCTCGCTTCAGTTTGGCCCACTAGTCGGCCTTCTCGTTCCCTGGACTCCCTTGTGCGCCGGGGACGAGATTTAATGTGAGGCTCTGGACACGGAATATCACCCGAGCCCTAGAGTACGCTAGTATGTACTCTACACTAGTTAACGCCCATTTTATCCTCTTGGCGTTCGACTTACTCTCTCGTGATAGATACTATCTAGCACCTGGTACTTAGTGATCATGCAATGTAAGTATGCAAGTAGTCCGGAACCACATTGCAATTGCTAGCCGCCACCGCGGGGACAGCGGACGGGAAAAACGGATGTACGCCGCCAGTCTAGATAGGCTAAATGCGAGTATGATAAAACAAAACATTGCAATTGCTAAATCACTCAAGCGCATGACTAATATAAGATACACAACTTATCACTCGTCTTACTGGGTCGAAATCCATTCCATTCGCCTGTTTAATGCAAGGTACCTACAATACAAAAAGCAAACAAAAAAACTCCATTTCCCTTTAAGCCGCAGCAAAAACATTCGTGATCCTTCGAAGTAAACAGATGGCAGGAAAACGGTCGCCAGTAGTCATCCATCAACATTTCGATCAACTCTCCATGTCCTTCGGAGAAGGATCACCGATACCATCCTCTGCAAAAGCGTCAGCAATATCCTGTAGGAGTCGTCGCGTAATGACTTACCGTGGATGGCAAACATGCACTCAGACTCTGGCAAGCATGGCGAATCGTAAATCTTGCACACTCGTGTCTCTCCCCTTCCCTTGCGAAGATACAATCTGGTAGTCGATGCGTGGGCGATGATATTACCGCCGATTGGCTTCTTCGGGTCTGGATTGAACATCCCACCGCCGTCGACCTGTGCGACAACTTGATTGGTGATGACAACCGCAATACCAAACTCGTCCGCGAGTCGCTGCAGCGTTCGCATGAATTTCGCCAGATGTGCCTGACGGGCCGAAAGTTCTCCTCTGCCTGCGAAATCGGTACGATAGAGCGAGGTAGCAGAATCTACCACCAGCAAGGAGAACCGAGTTTCCGTCATCATCGCGGCCGCCTGGTTGAGCAGTTGTAATTGGTGGTCTGAGTTGTATGCCCTAGCATACGCCACATTGTCCAAGACCTCCTCGCCGTTCAGCCCGAACCGATTCGCGACCGCTAACAACCGCACTGGACGAAAGGTACCCTCGGTGTCGATGAAAAGGCACTTTCCCTCACCACCGCCCATATCGAACGGCAATTGACAGGTCACAGCCAGAGTATGACAGATCTGCGATTTTCCGGTTCGAAACTCTCCAAAGATCTCCGTTATGCTTCCGGTCTCGACACCTCCAGCCAAGAGGGTATCGAGCTGTTTCGATCCGGTAGTAACGGAAATCAGCTCGCTGCGGCGATGATGCATTTCCGTCGCCGTCGTGAAACCCATCGGAACAAGCTTCGCCGCCTCCGCGATCAGCTTGTCAGCTTTTGCTTCCGATATTCCTTTAATCGTCAGGAGTGCACGCTTCGGTCTGAGGGATGTCAGCAGCTGCTGCTACTACCCGGCCGATCCGGTGAATACGTACGTGTAGGCGATTGACTCGACGGTGTTGTAACCCGCTTCGATGATGGTCTTGATGTCGCGCGCGCTGATGCCATTCCCCTAGAATGCGTCAGCATTATCCTGAATCCGCTGCACTGCCGGGGTTGAGTCGTACCTCGAGCTGCGCAAGCGGGGTAGGAGCTCCAGGACCTCCGAACTGAGAAGCGTTGTCGTCGGGCTGTGAGCCATCTTGGGGATTTTCGGTACTCATTTCTGTATTGTTGGGTTTTTTGCTGCCGATAGAGTGGAGAGTGGGGATGGATGGTGGTGGAAGGGAGAGCGGGATGTGACGTGTCGTGGTGAGGTGGCGTAGCGCGTAAAGTTACTTGCGCGTAATCACATGACGGGCAGGAGTGAGTAATAGATACCGTATTAACTCACGTAAAGACGCACTGTTTCTTAGCGGTAAGCGCTGTCTTGGCGCTAAATGAGCGCATACTAATGCGCCTATGGCTAGCGCGCTGGATAATTGCCACGTCACGGGACTCAACTCTCGGTGGAGAGTAATTCTCTCGACCAATGGAAACCACCAGGTATTGAGATAACCATCAATGGGAGTAGGATCACGACATCCGATAGAGGACATGTTATGTATGGACGATATGAGAATACAAATGCTGATAGAAAAGCAGATGATACCAAGTTAGTGTCCATAATCATGGCTCCCTGCTATTGACTTCCCACCATCACCGACACCCGCGTTCATCGCACCTCCGTTCTTGACTCCCCGATGCCACCTGCACCTGTCCACGAGCTCTCAAGGGTATTCTTTGCCGTTAACATACAGTCCACCGCCAACAATGAGTTGGCTAGCACACCAGACACCCGCTCCCCTCTGAAGTTCAGTCAGCGGCCAGGCCCTCGTACGAAGGGAGTCGCGAGTCGTGATGACGCTTTGTGTGGCTAGAGTATGGGAGAGGCTTTGTGATGGGCAAGAGGTCATCGTGCGGAGTTTCCGATGCCTGGGAATCTCCCAGCGCAGATGCTAAAATTTCAATCAAAGGACTCGAAACCCCCCGCCTTGTGACTACACTTGAGAAATGGGAAACCCAAGCCGCCCCGACGTATAGTGGCTTTGGTTCCTCAGATGGTGCCGATGAGTCAGAGAGTGGTGGCTCCGACATAGAGTCTGGGGTTTGACGACGATCCATTTGTAAGCCTCACAGAGCCATCAGTCAACCTATCACTGTCCCATAGTGTGGCTTCACTCACTACTGGCGACACTGCTGCGGCTTCACTTGCCATTGATGGCTCATGTGTGGCCTCGCGCATCATCGGCGACTCAACTCTGGTGAGCGTAGGCTCAGCGTGCATGGCCTCAGTGCGCGTAGACTCGGCGTGCGTGGTCTCAGCAGGGCCCTCAGTCTCGGTACCGAACCCCAAAGCTAAGAAAGGGAGAGGAAGTGGACAAGTTACTACTGCTAGCAGTGTGTCAAATGCTTCTTGGACTGGTACAAGAAGTGCAAGGTTGACCGCGAAACCTACTCAGACATATCTATGGAGTTAGGTACAACAAATCACTGACGCAGAGGAATCTGACGAGGATGACGGTGCTGAGTTTGACTTTCGATAGCAGGATAGGGATCATTATTAGCGTATTCCTCCCGCCGAGGGGCGGCCTCGTTGATACGTTGATAAATAGAATGTCTACAAATTTGAAAAATTGAACCAGGTACGGTTTTGACATTGCTCTAGTCCCAAGTGCGCTAGCGAGATTTAGTGCACCTTTTCTAAGCGCCAAGACGGCGCTTCCCGCTAAAAACCGGGGTATTTATGCGCCAAGCCGTACTAGTGCGGCAATGGAGCGACTCCAAGCCGAGGAGATGAGGCTAATACACCGAGGCCAAGTAGGGGAGGCTGAAGAAAAGGCGGGGAACTATGGGGGGAGATGAAGAGAACCTTATGTCCCTGCCTCCTTGAGTCCGTGATTCCCGCTAAACTTCCCACGACTAAAGATACCTACCCAAGAAGTAGCAAGGTACATACATAATCCCATAAGCAATCAAGTAGAATAAACGAAGAAATAAACACTGCGAAAATTAAAGGTATCCCAAAATTGCAGATGGCGAAGCCACTGGTGTTCCGATATGCTCTGCTCGTGCGCTAGTGTACACCCTAATCGATCCAAAAACAACAGATACCCAAGGTGATCATGAGTTCATGATCTCCTTCAAAATAGGCCTATTGCCCAAGAAGCCCTGCGGGATCCTTCCACGGATTCTCTTAGGCGCCCGTGGATTCTCCTTTCCAGTCCCATTCCTGGTGCGCTTTGGGGCCCCACCACCTATCCGTCCTACCGCTCTATGATGAAGATGTGCATCTGCAGGAAGAGTGTACACTGAAGAGTTTCGCTCCATCAATCCCACAAAATCCTTCAGGAGGTCGTTTGAGCTCAGTGTTGATCTCGATCCCAAAATGATGAGCTTCGACCGAGCCCTGGTGAATGCGACATTGATCCGACGCCAGTCACGGAGGAGTTCACCCACTGTCCCTTGGTCGTTGGAGCGAACGAGGGATATCACGATGACTTCTTTATCCCGGCCTTGGAATTTGTCGGCTGTGTGCATTTCAACTGCCTCCTGGTGCTTGAGAAGGTGTTGGATAGTCTTGAGCTGGGAGCGGTAGACGGTGATAACTCCGATCGAATTTGGGTCGACACCACAGCCCAGGAAGCCTTCCACAATCTGAATGCTGTTAGCGTGACTTCTCTCCCACCCTTCCTTCTAGGCGGGATTACCTGATATGTGAGCTCTGCTTCGATGGGATTGATCGTCCTATCACCCTTCTTCTCCTCACGTGCAGGAACCTGATCGGTATCCACAAAGCATGCTTTAACACCCTCAGCAAATAGATCCTTCAGCCAGCACCCCGCCTGGCAATCGTCGCCAGAGCTGCCCCTGTGAAGAGCCTTCAATCCCGCTTTGTCAGGTAGCCTCAGAGCTCGCTTCGCAACCTCAGGAGTGCCGCATTTCAGCCTTCCGGAGTAGATAAGCTCATTCGATAGCGTCATTATCTCCTCGCACATACGGTACTGATGCTCTAAGCTGACTACTGCCTGTGGTTGTGCTTCGGATAGCAGCTTGAAGAGACTGATATCCAGCCCGCCTTCCTTGGCCTCGAGGTTCTTCACTAAAGGTGGCAGCTGGTAGTGGTCACCGACCAGGATAAAGGCATCAGCGAGCCGGATTGGTCCAAGGCACACTGGCAGAGTGATCTGGGACGCTTCATCTACAATGCAGTAGTCGAATTGTCTCTCGCTGAAGATGGGGCTGCAGAAACCCTCTGTTAGCGCACGCGGTGGCTTTTGCGAAGGAGAGGCTCACTGGTTGATACCCAAACAGGTTGTTGCAACCACTTTTGGCCGGTTGAAAGCTATCCGCAACTCCTCAAAGGAGCTGTAACGAGTATCCGCAAGCTGAGCAAAACTCTGCACCTCGTGATGAATCTAGACGAGTAAAGCGGTCAGTATAGCTCAATATCTAGCCCCCTCGTCGCACAACATACTTTTGCACGGGCTCCGAGTCTTAGGATACCAAATTTCTCGTTCTTGATCTTCAACAAAATGTTGTCGACAGCGGTATGCGTGTATGATGTCAACAATACGCTCTTGCCTTGGGATACCAACGCCCGAATGATATGTGCTATGGTTGTTGTCTTTCCTGTACCAGGCATACCAAGGACAAGGGCATAGTCACGAGCTGTAAATACGAATCAGCAACGCTCTCAGAGCGGGGACGACGCACTAACCGCTCATGACCTTGGTAACGGCGTTCTTCTGATCTTCGTTCAGCGATCCAGCGCCAGGCACTTCATCCAACCGGTAAGCAGTCGGTGATTCCTTGAATTCCGGCGGCAGAAGTTCCGCGATGAGTCGGCGATACTTGCTATTAGCTTCCTTGGACATTATCTGAATGAGATTGTTCCGGATACCAGCCATGCCATTGATGAACTCGTCTTTGTCGATGCGGTAGAAGACCTCTTCCCTTTCACTTGGTTGTCGTGCTAGAGCTGGCGTTCTGGGAGTACAATTCACCTCTACGATCCCGTCGAAGACCTGGTTACTGTCTTCATTGAAATTTTTCTGGCGTGTACGGGCACTATGCAGCCGGCGATCTACCTGGACCATGATTCTATTCTTGCGGAGCTGAGAGACGTACCCAATAGCCAGCGCAATATGGCCATCCTCATCCGAAATGACAATGGGATCACCCTCGCCGAGCTGCGACTCGATGAAACTGAAATCTCCAGCCGATCCAGGTTTCTCGAGTGTGTAAGTGTATTTGTTGATCCGCTGCTTGTTCCCGTCCACGGAGATGGACCCTGGCACAATGGCGAGCTTGCCGAAGCAACGGCCGGCGGCCTCGCGCTCGGAACTGGCCATAGTCCATATTTCCCGCCGGAAGCGGAAGGAACCTTTCTCCTCCTTGGTCAAGAGCGTATCCCAGTGCTTGAAAAACGCCTTGTGCTTATCATTTAGGTGGTCCGTGTTCTCCATGAACGGCTTGGCCACACCACTGCTCTCAGGAGTCCCATCTTCGAGCAACTACGTTCACACCCATTAGTGAGTCTTATCCAATGGGGTTCATGCAGTGTGCAGGTCACCTTATGATAAACGAAACACGATGTCTTCGCGTAGCACCTAGAACACGTATGCTGGTCCTCAAGCATATCCGGCAACGACTCGCGATTGCAGATGTAATGCGCCACCTGGTTCCTCTTTATCACCAACTCCCTGAGCTCATTCCTGATGGCAGGAATCCGTATCATCTCGCTAGTCTCAAGGTAATACAACAGGCCACCACCAACTTTGATATCGTAACGATCCGACATCAGCAGGGTGTACAGCATCGTCTGTGCCCGGTGCGCCATAGACTGCGCGCGACCCGTCTTGAGTTCCAAGGGTATCGTCAATGTTTTCGAGCTACTTCTGGCGCTACCGTTCTTTTTTGTGCTCGGTTCAACAAAGATTGCCTGCACTGTGGCGTCGATGTTGCCCTTCAGCCCGTACTTCGGCGACCAGATGTGCTCCTCAATGTCAAGAAGTTTGTTGATAGCAACTATGGGTGTAGTTGTGCCGCGATGATCCGCAACAGTCGCTTTGGCCTATGAAAAATCAGCGCGGTTCCCTCACCTGCAGAGGGAGAAGCATCCCACATTTGGCTTCGACGACACAAACAATTTCGCCCATTCCTGCATCAGCGGCAATTTCGACTGTACATGAGCGATCGCCACAGGCATCTCTTCGCGCAGGAGAAAGAGACTCTCAATGTTATCCGTCAGGACTCTGATGATATGCTCATTCAGTCGTTCGGTCGAGAAATCGTTCTCCTCCAGGGCCGACTGGAATAGTGCGTGCAGAACGTTTCCATAGACCATCGCTTTGCTGATGTCACCCGAAGCTTTGACTCGCTCCTGGAGGACGGCCTTCCTCATACATGACACTGTGTCGGCGACTGTCGTTGCTGAGACGAGGAAATCGGGATTCACAATTATGTAATTGTGACGGCTGTCTACCACGCAGACGCCATGCTCATCGAAGCTTCCCACGATGTGGACGAAGACACCGGCCGATACAGTGGTAGAAGTCGCCCATGAGTCCCGTAACATCACCCTGGAAAGACCAGTCGACTCCACGTCCCTGACACGAACAACCTGGGTGGGAAAAAGCAGGAAATCAGCACAACGTTGTCGCCAGCTATCGTCGAATCAATCCGCTATGGATGTCTTTACAAACTTTTTGAATGCGAGGAGACGATTTACGAGAATCCGCCTCATATAGCCCCTCGGACACTTCAACTACTTGAAACCGCTTTATTCTACTGCTTGATGAATATCCCTTCGCAAGCACAAACCAAAGAAGTTAATTGGCAATTCCCATTTCTCCCCCAATCTACCATTTATGTGAGGGCCCATTGCCACCAACCTTCACTGGCGCATCGTACTGTGCCACAAGCTCCTGAAATTCGATACTGCCGAACACGTCGTCGTCGCCGAATTCATTAAACTCGTCGAGGACCGTCGCGGTCTCGGGGTGAGCGAGCGGCGCCGGGGGTGTAGCGACCGATTGCGGTGGAGATGCAGATCGTTGGGGAATTTGGGACTGTGCGAGAGCCTGGGACTGACGGGTGGTAGACGTAATCCGTTCGATCTCTTCAACCTTCTCAATGAATTCCATATCAATATCCGCGTCGTCAAAATATCCAAAGTCTTCCGAATCCGAGTCATTAGTCGTGCTAATGCCCGTTGGGTCCTCTGGTAGTGAAAGCGGTGCTGCAACACTATGATGCCGTTCAGCGAGCAACGGAGACGACTGTGGGGGATCCTCGGAATCGGCCTGTGGTGGGGGTGAAGACCTCAAACTTGGTAGTTTCCCTCTGGCCTTCTGCTTCATGCTCTGTTTGACCTGGTCCATCAAGCTCACAACGCGCTCCTGGCGCGAGGCCTTCTTGACCGTCCCCGCCGGAACATCAAGGCCAGATTCCAGTGGATCCGATTCACGAAATAGCTCGAATGACTGAGTTTTCCTCCTCTTCAACCGGTTGAACGTACCAGGAGTTTCAATCGAGGTCCCTCGCCGAAGATTAGACGGTGAACGGTCTTCCCGGTCGGGAGCAAACAAACGGACGGCAGGATTGGCAGGCCGGTCCTTCCTCAGTCCAGCGCTCATTCCAACACCATACTTCTTCCAGAGTTCCACCGCAGGATCATCTGTTGGTTTTGCCAACACGGCTTGTCGCTTGTTAAGCGGCGTGCGAGCGGGTGGGGGTGAGCTACTGGCAGCCCGCTTGTAACGCATTCGGACTCCCGGCGTTGACCTCTCCCAGGTCACGCGGACCTCGTTTCGATCTTCAGGCTGACTGTCGGGAGATGGCTTCTCTTCGTCGGTGAGGAGATGCTCGATATTCAACCGTGGTTTTGGGGTTGCCGGTAGGTCGCTAAGAGACGTACGGCGGCATGGTGTGGGTTGTTGCACCGGCTCGACATCGCAGGTGACTGTCCTGGTGGGAGTAGGCATATCCGGTTCAATGGCTGGGGTGGAGTGTTGAGGGGTCGTTTCGAAGTCCGTATCATTCGTTTGCGATTTTCTCGGCGTGGCAGGTTTAGTGAAGGCAAATGCGCTCAGTTTTGACTTTGTATCTTTTGACGCTGGGAGGGATGATGATGAATTACTATTACTGTGTCGTGAGGATGGATTGTCGCCGCTCGTCTTTTTCCGATATCCTGACTTGGCCTTCAGTAACATTAGTGGCTATTTTCTGCCAAAACCTGTAAATCAGATCGTAGCTGTTGGAAGGAGTGTGCTTGCCATTGCGGAATTATCGAAGATGCTCCTCGTCGGTTTACGGGACATAATGGCGTTCCGGTCCCGGCAAAGTGGGAACACGAATCGCGAGTATGTAAGATCGAGAAAAAGGTGCGATTATTTGGAGGGTTGAGTAGTAGTGTATTAAATAAAGGGAACGTGTTTTTTTTGGTGGCGGTGGATAACTAGTAGCGAGCGTCCGTGTTGGATAGAAATGGGAATGGAGGACGACGCGTTGTGATGAACAAGTTTGTTTTTGAAAGCGCAGGCTCTAATTCACCCTGAATAGGGAAGGACCTCGGTGTGATTCCTTAGCACTGCCGGGAGTCAACCAGACCCTGCATATTATTTTGCGGGGGGAGCAGGCATAGATATGTATGTAGGACTCAAGCTCCAGAGTCCAGTGTTGCAATCGGATACAACCAGGCACAACATTTTTCTGCAGTGTGCGGGTCTCGAAACTTTGTCGAGTGGTGAATCGGACTGGTACCAGGGTATGTATCGGCGCATCAAACCTCATCCCGAACGTCCCGGTACACGAGTATAATATATGTTTGTTCAGTGTCGGGCCGAAAGATAGGTACAGTACTACTGTGTAGACTCCTGATTTCTGCCGGCGGAAGCCACCCGTAAAGCGACGATGCATCGTCGGTCCGCTCGGTGGCTTCACCGAGTCTCGCTGCGCACTTTTTCGTATTTATGTACCTAGATACGTGCTATCAGTTAGATATCGTGAGAAGTTATATCGGAAGTGGGTACAAAAGACCGTCCTCGCCGATATCTTCGAGCGAGTAGCAGCAGTTCCCAATCGATTGGACTAATATAAATCGGCGATCGAGGTCATGGTTCCTGGTAGGAGCTGCAAATAGACTCGGGAGAGTCAGGCTGTCGCCGACGTAGTCACAGAACATTCTCCGCTGGTACATAGATTCATAATCGAACAATGTTAGTTCTACTAGCGGCATACTAGAGAAAGAGGAACCCTTATCGCCGGCCCGAATTACAAATGAGACTCTCCAATTGTTCTCGTGCTCACAGCTGTAGATAACCACTTTTCCTCGCCAAGGCTGATCCCCAACTGGCTCTCAGCCTGTTCGAATTCCAATTGGAATCCCACTAATAGCTTTTTTGAGAACCCCCACTTCTAGCGACCAGTTGGGGTTACAAGATTTTTTCTTTCTTTCTAAGTAACATAACCAACAGAACCACTTCTTCTCCTGCTTTCTGTCAGTTCAATACCTCACCCTTACACACGATCATACTACGTACGACAACCCAACAGACATGTCTGGCAAGAACGAACAGCCACCCTTTTCCGTCACGTTCGCCGCTGGTAACTTCTTCCCTCAAGAACCCTCCGGCTTCATGTCGGGTATACAACCGAGATACTGATATTTGATGTTTACCGTGTATAGGTGCGATCGCGGGTATTTCCGAGGTGAGTTCATGTTCCTTCAATGCAGCGATAGCAGCGGATATTTTACTGCGACTAACTCGGTAACAGATTCTCACGATGTCAGTTCCTCGCGGCTCCCTGCAGACCCCTACGAACCGTGCGACCGTAACCACCCACGATTCCAAGACTGACTTGTGATCTAGGTACCCGCTGGACGTCGTCAAGACCCGTGTGTAAGTGTCACAGTCATCGGTCTCAAAGCGCACACGACACTCACTGACGATGTGTGCGCTCACAGCCAGCTTCAAGATCACACCGCGGTGGGTAACGATAGATACAATGGCATGGTAGATTGCTTCAAGAAGATCGTCAAGCAGGAGGGGTTAGTTGTTGTCCCACCAGATTAGCGGACCGTGTTCGGAATTGGGAGCGAAGACGATCTAATGCAGGCCTTAGATTCTCGCGCCTTTACCGCGGAATCCAGGCCCCGATCCTAATGGAGGCACCAAAGAGGTGAGGCCGTTGCGTCCTTTCTCGCGCGGGCCACTGTTTAACCGAACATGCAAGTGGGCAGGGCCACCAAGTTCGCTGCGAACGACGAATGGGGCAAGATATACCGCAAGATGTTTGGGTCTACCGAACAGACACAGGCGCTGTCTGTTCTTACTGGTGCTACTGCTGGCGCGACCGAGTCTTTTGTGGTTGTCCCTTTTGAGCTCGTCAAGATCCGTCTCCAAGACAAGGCCTCGGCTGGTAAGTACAACGGGATGCTTGACGTCGTTAGAAAGATCGTTATCAACGAGGGTTGGCTGGCTTTGTACAACGGTCTTGAGAGTACGATGTGGAGGCACGTCACCTGGAACGCCGGCTACTTCGGATGCATTCACCAGGTCAAGTCGCTTCTGCCCAAGCAGGAGACCAAGCAGGGGCGTATGTTCAACGACCTGGTCGCTGGCTCCATCGGTGGTACCGTAGGAACTCTGCTCAACACCCCGTATGTTAATCTTGCACCCCTTATTACGCCGCTCTCCTAACCTTAAAGCAGCTTCGACGTCGTCAAATCCCGAATCCAGAATACTACCCGTGTCCCAGGTGTGATCCCCAAGTACAACTGGACCGTGCCATCAGTCCTGTTGGTAGCGAAGGAAGAGGGATTTTCTGCTCTCTACAAGGGTTTCATCCCCAAGGTTCTGCGTCTCGGGCCCGGAGGAGGAATCTTGTTGGTTGTGTTTACTACGGTTGTGGACTACTGGAGGGCGGCTCAGGCGGCATAGATCTTGACGTCTAGATTCCTTTGGATTGGGTTGAACGAAGAATAATATTTAGATACCTGTGTATTTATGTGGTGGAGCTAGATTTCTTCTCAGAATAGAGTAGCGGAGAATCCATTCGTTTGGGCATATTTTATAGCATCGTCATTGTGTATCCATTCCTTCGAAGCAACTTTTATTGGCCACCTTGCCGCGGCCTCACATTACGCTCGGAACCGGGCTCCTCCCCTACACGATCGCTATCCCTCACAACCCCTGTTATCAGCTCTCTCAGTGCTCGCTGTGCTTCTTGACTGTCCAGGTCTGCGAACTCCGCAATTTCAGCGATCCTTTGCTGCCTCTCATCGGCCACGAGAACACCCATATCGTCGGGTACGCCCATCGTAGTATAGCTGACGTGCACATTCCCGGATGCTGGTGGTAGCACACCATTCTCCTCCCCAGCCCCGCCAGACATCCTTTCATGTAGGTACGCAACGACATGAAGGAAATTCCCATCGTCTTCTATCATATCCAGCGCCTTTGATTGTCGCCTTCCGATCAGCCCCCTCCCCCTCCCCTTCCTCACACTCCCCACACGCCGAATACACGGGGGGAAAAAAAGGAGACGTACCGTCAGCCCGACATCGTTCTGGTGATTGATATCCGCACCCAGCTCCTCGACCAGACACCGCGCCGTCTCGACGGTCTCGGCGACGAACAGCGGCGTGTCCCCCTCGTTGTCCTCGATGTTCACGTCGCCGCCGTGGTCGAGCACCAGAGCGCGCAGGAGTTCCGTGTGGTTGTAGGATGCGGCGGCGTGGAGAGGCGTGTCTACGACTCAAACTTTTAGCAGTTTGCCAATTGACGGAGGAGGAGGAGGGGAGGCAAGACTTACAGCCGTTTTCGTCTTTGCGGTTGACGATCGACGGGTCGGCAGCGATGAACTGCTCGACGCTGGCTATGTCGCCGTCGGAGGCTGCGATCCAGATGTTTTGCGGCGGCGGCATTTAAATAGTGAAATGCTGTTGGAGGTGGACGGTGATTGGTGGTTGTGCTTCGTGAGGAACGCTTGGTGGGGGGGAGTTTGGACCAGTCGTTAATAGTCGTCAGGGTAACTACATCTAACTATCTGGTAATTAAACGCCGCATGCGCGATGCCTGTGTGCAGGTTTTAGTTAGTTGGTGCCAGTGGAGCTTCTCTACATGTGCTCGACATTTTGTCCCGGATCTTTAACTCATCGCTCCAATTAGAGAGTTTGCGCTTTGCATCAGGATGCAAAAATCAGGCTGTGACCCGAATTTCTTGGCGTTCTAGACCCGGGGGTTTGCATCCTAATTTACATCTACACCAGATGCGAATTCAACACACACAGCACCTCCACAATTCCAATATGAGTCGCCGTCGCACTTGCCTTCAGCGCCAGAGGAAATTAGTCTATCGCCGTGCCCAAATTATACGGAAAATCCCTCTCGGAAGCAAATATGTATGTAGAATCACATTCGTCATTGGTGTAGAAGAGGACTAAATATCGGCTGTATGAAGTACTACTACAGCTTTTCTCGTGGCTTGGATGACTTCACAACACACAGTTTAACTCCAGTCAACTCCGAACTCATATACACTCTCTAATTAACAGATCTGTGGTTTCTACTCTTCCTGGAGCGGACTCCGTACCGCACCCAAACCTCACCCTTGCCCCACCACCCACGATCCCGAGTGCACCTGCACGGGCAATCCGAGCCTCAGACGACATCCATACACCACCTATCATCCCCCCTTAGTAATTATACCTCTTCTTTGGGTGACTCTTTCCATAATCAGTTGTGGTGGAGCAAAAATAATGTAAAGTTAGAGTGGGTGCTAGGTAGTCGAGCCCCACTAGGCTAAAAGGGCTAGCGTGGTTTATTAATCACTAGCGTGGCCCCGATTTTTTTAAACGTATATGCACATAAACCCATTGAACTCAGCCAGTTTTGATCCAGTTATGTCGAGTAAGGGCTATAAATGATCCCTAGATGTAGCCGATGCAGACTGCGTGTTGCCGTTCCGGATTTGTTGCACTCCAAAACGTCAGGATCCTGATCCACAGTGGATTTGGGGATTCTGGGTTCCCCTACACATAAACTCATCGTACGCAACGGGTTTTGCTGCAATTAAGTCAAGTAAGGGCTAGAAATGATCCTCATATGCAGCCAGTTGCGCGTATATGCGTCCGCTTTGGACCCGAACACCGCTCAGATTTCGATCTCCTCCTGCTCCTCTATCTCTATAATATCATCGTTGTCAGATACATCAGCAAGCTCCTCCTCCAACATTCATACATCCGTCAGAAGCTTTTGCAAACGCGCGGCCTCCCACAAGTCCGATGCTTGAAAGTAGACACCTTTATTTCTGCCACGGTTCCACCACTGCTGCATCCTACTTTGTAGGAACGATTTCGTCCTTGTACATCTCGAAGGCTTTCAAAAATCGGATTGGTTCTGGTACTACCCACGTCGTTGGGAAGTGGATTGAGGTGATCGCCGTTGGGGAATCGTGTTTCGTTGGCAGACATTGCTGCTATGTAGATAGTGATGCTGGTGAAGCGTCCCAGCAGCGAGCGCTGCTACTTCTGAAGCTTCCCCTGAAAAAAAAGAAATATCGTGAAAAAAGATATTATGAAACAGCTAAAAGTAGACTAGCGCGGCGGGGCTCGACTAGATACTTATGTACCTGGGCACCCTCTCTACCCGACCGTCCTGATATCTCGCTAACGTTATTCCCTTGGATTTGGCTGGACACCTGAGCGTGTGTCACGTATCACCTCCGTCCTTCGTTGTGTTATTGTGGATTGATGGCAGCGCCTGCTCACGTTCGACCACCGCCTGACTCCACGAAAGCTGCGCGAATATGCCATCATACAGAAGAAAGCTAGCCAACTTCATAGCTGCTTGGGATTTGTTGATGGAACCGTCGGACCAATCACTTCTTTCCTGTGGTGCCCCTCTCAGAGTTGAATGAATCCGCCGCGACTACCTCCTTGACTAACGCCCGATCTTCTCATGCTTTCCATTGGGATCCCCGGGTAGAGGTACACTGCATTGCAGACACCTCCTCCTCTTCCTCCTCTTCCTCCTCTTCTCTTCCTCCAGGAGAGCCTCCCCATCGCACTCGATAATTGGTGAATGTCCATAGTAGGAAAGAGCACAGTGTGCGTAGGAGGGGGCACGGCATTGGGGTGCTGGCTGTTATTTTTATCAGTGAGTTCTCGATACATGTCCCCCCCCGGGAACATCCGTATGTATAGCTTCCGATAAAGTCACAAACTGCGCAAACTCTTCAGAAAACTCATAATATAACTACATACCTAAGCGAAAGGCACGCTAGATTTGCATCTAGATGCAAAGCACAAACTCTCTATTGTGAAGCTCAATGGGACTACCCGAACCTCAACTACCCACAGGCCAACTTACTATCGAAGCTCAATCAATGCGGCGCAGTTACATAAGTAGTCACATGGAAGTTCCGCAACTATTCCCACCCGCATAAAGGTCGAAGATGACAACAGGGTGCTATCATATCCCACTCTCACTCAGCGACTAGTTGATGCGGAATGGATCTTCCACTAAGAGCGGTCGATGGTCATCTCGACTTCCAGATTTCCTTCTCAGCTAGTAAGAGAATGGGGGATGCATACATTCTTCCACATTGAGCGGGAGGAAACCCTCCATTCGGAAACCCCTCATCATTTGGATATGTGCAGTGTGGAGCTTTTGATTACATATGTACATTGCCCGACCAGTACATTGTAGGTATATGTATATGTATGTATGTAGTCCTGGCATCGCACCAACCCCTCGCTTCGTTGGTTGGCGCGGACGGGAGATCAGCAAGTTCCATGCCACTAGAGACAAACAGGAAGTCGGCGTGAGTCTCCCACTCCACAGGCCGGCAACTTCAATATCGACGTCGATCTACGATATGCATAGATACATGTATACCATCTGCACGGATTCCGAAGGGTTCTCGCGGGGCCATCATATGTGCTCCGTGTACTCTGCTGTATATAGATGGGCGGTAGTTGACCCCCATGACTCCTGTTGGCGCCGCCGAGCACTAAACTGGAGACAATGTTGGGCCTCAGCGAGGACGAGGACTACCGCACACGTGCTCCTGGGCTGCCGTGGAATAGCCGTGTATTCCCGCTCATGTACAAACAGGGCTGATGGCGGATCTGGCTTCCGGCCTTCGGAGACGGTCTTGGACAGGGGCGCCGTTCCCAGGCCGAGGGCAAGCTGTCTAAATATCCTACATATCTAGGAACATTGTTGTGAAGACTTTTTCCCAAAGCAACAGGAGAAATAGACGGACGACAGAAAGTGGTGGGGACAGAAAGTTGTATTGTGACCCTGTGAGCATGTGATATAGACAAGATGCCGTAATGAGTTGCTAAAGCTGACTAACCCTTCACATCGGACCATTAACACTTCCCATTATACAGCCGTCCTCCGGCTCACGCTCCATTACCCCCTCACTATCCAGATATCCTACATATGTATCTATCTAGGAACACTGTTCCACGCATATTGCCTGCGCATTGCGATGCTGGGGTTTGTACGGCTTGCTCGCCGCGTGGGCTACAAATACTTGTTTGTTGGCTGGCTTTGATGCTGACTGCCAACCGCAGACAGCCGTACGGAGGTGCGGGGGGCGTCCCCAGTAACTGCGTTCGGAAGGCGCAACAGACAATGCTCATTGGCAAAGAGCCTTGGGAGCGGTAGCTGAAGCGCCCTGGGATATCTACGTGAAATCCACTGGTGGTTGGGATCGTCTCCGTACGGGGTGTTCCCAAGAGTGCGGCACATGCTTGGCTATAAAGATGGTCTGGAGGGCACATCGGATGCGTGGCCAAGCCGATTGCTCTGGAGCGCCGGCCATATGTACGCAAACGGAGGTCCAAGGCCGTGAGGTCTCCGCCTGCGACCGGCCAAGTACATACATTGAACGCTCAACTACCGCCTTGTTGGGTCGGCTATCTATCTCCTCGGGTGCTGCCAAACCCCTGTTGAGGGATGTTAATGGCTGGAAAGAGGTTAGCGTGTGTGGGTCCAATAATGAAGGGTTAGTCAGCTTTTGCAGCTCATTAGCGAGTCGTCGAGCGGGATTGCTTGGCGTCCTGTCCATAGATATGACATATCACACACTGGTCACAACTTTCTTTCGTCCGTTTATGTATCATATTTCTCCTGCGTCTTCCGGATCAGTCTCCACTGTGCATCAGCACTACTACTTTAGAGGTGGACATCACAAGGTATGTACCCTAGCACATGTCTCCCTGTTCTGCTCTCGGCTGACGGAGTCGACCGGCCTCCGCGCGCCAAGATCCGCCTCCATTCCGAGGCTTCTCGAATACGATTTCTCCCGAAAAGAGGCCGACTTTTCCCCGTTTCCTCGACCCACATGCGAACACAGCATGGCGCGCCGCCGCATGTTGGACCATTTCCGAGTGCTATCGTGTGAGTTCCTATCCTCTTCCGCAGCAAGCCATGCTTGCCAAAAATAAAAGAAGCTCTGTCGGGCCGATATGCAGGCAGTTGGTCTGCGTCAGAAGACCCGGGGAAATCGCGAAAAGAGCATCGGCGGATATATTCTGCGACAAAAAAAGAAGGTAATCGCCCGTGTCTTGCGGTTGAAGGCACGCGATACGACGTATGTACGTGAGGAAGTGTGTGGCGTGTATCTATCGGCGCCGAGTTTCTATCGATCTGGTGGCAAACACTAGCATGGAGCGATCACCACCTTTTCTACATTCTACACATCTACATACATAAGTATGTATGTGGAGCAGAGCATATACATAGATATTTCCGCAGCACTGGGACATCCCGCCGCTAGTTACTGGCAGCTGCAGACCGCCACCGGCTGACTCTGTATCGGCATCCCAATCGACCCGAGACGCCGCGCCAAGGACCGTGTCGCGGCCCGGGCCCTCCCTGTTGCAGTTCATCTTGCATATCGGCGTCTCCCGCGATATAAGGAGCTTGGACTGATGGACTTTGCGCGGGTCCGTGTTCGTTTGTTGTCGCTGCTGCTGTTGCGAACGGATAACTATGTATTGTTGGGAGGCGATGATGGCGATGCGTTGACAGCGTCTCCCAAGTCACCAAGTCCCCTCCCTCCCTTCTTCTGCCATCCGCCATCCACCATCCGCCAAAATCAATCGATGGCAACCGTACGGGACATGCCGCGAACTGTGGCGGCTGGCGTGGGTGATCTGGCCTCCTCTCATCTATGCATCTACCGACTTGCCTGCTGCTCGGTCTCGTCCGCCAGCTGCTTGCTGTCGAAACGGCCGGAATTCGGATTCTTGCCGCCGCTTGGTACCCGTGTCCTACATATCTGCGGCGCCGCCCTTGCTCCGGATCGGAGCCGGCCAGAGGAGGCGGGGGCTGCAGTCATGAGGCTGGATGGATATCTAGACCGTGGCGAGTCGCCTTGGGTCGGCCACTCCGTCCATCGATCCAATCGATCCAATCGAACTCCGTCCGCCCGCCTCCACCACGTCGCCCGCCCGCCACCTTATATACGGTGACACAGCTGCAGCTCCTACGAGATCCCCCGCATCTGTACTTGGTGACCAGTTCGAACGCCATCCGCGTCCAAGCCCAAAATCTTTGTGCTTGCACTACATAGCCGGCGCACCCACCAATCCTATAAAGTGCCGAAGTAGCGTCGCCAACCCCGAGTTGCCCTCCAAGACGGCCAACTGTCAGCCCTCTCTGGATCCGCCTCCCACATCCGCCGTCGCCCTCGCCCTCGGACGCTGATCGTTTTGTTTTGTGTGTCGTTATCTTCCCTTGCGAACCCCTTCCCTCCCCCTCGGAGTCGAAACCG
>Ga0307508_10000333_pt1 | contig 57002 bp, 50 predicted proteins | sample 9_EM_MG_FD_203089 | JGI IMG/M metagenome (GOLD analysis project Ga0307508, IMG submission 203089) | Populus trichocarpa ectomycorrhiza microbial communities from riparian zone in the Pacific Northwest, United States - 9_EM | ecosystem: Host-associated > Plants > Roots > Unclassified | place... | reverse complement strand
CGCAGCTGTAGCTCGGGCTACAGCGAGCATTTGCAACGACGAGCGGCGCCGTTTGGGGCGCACGAGCGGGTGTGTCGGATTTGTTCACAGGCTCTCAGTTCACTCCGCCCAGGAAGACGGTCTGAGCCGTGATGTAGCTGCTGCGCTCGGCGGCGAAGAAGTCCACCACGTTCAGGATGTCGTCGGCCGTCGCGAAGCGCGGCAACGGCAAGCCGGCGATCACGGCATTGATCTTGTCGCGCGGCAGCTGGGCCAGCATGTCGGTCTCGATGGCCGTGATGCCCAGCGTGTTGCACGTCACGTTGAAGGGCGCGAATTCCTTGGCCATCACATTGGCCAGGGTGCTCACGGCCGCTTTGGTGGCGGCATAGACCGAGTCGCCGATCGGGTCGAGGCTTGCGGCCATGGAGCCGATGTTGATGATGCGCCCCCACTTCGTGCGCTTCATCAGCTTGGCTGCTTCGCGCGACACCATGAAGGTACCGAAGAGGTTGGTCTCGACCATGCTGCGGGCCGACGAGGCGCCCATGATCATCGAGTACTGCGACGTCAGCACCGCGGCGTTGTTGACGACGATGTCAACGCGCTGCAGGTTCTTGCGCAGCCAGTCGAAGCCGCGGGTCACGGAGTCGGCGTCTGCAACGTCCACCGCCACCGGGTGGTAGCGCGGGCGCTGTTCGCCGGCTTCTTCGTTGCGGCTGAATCCGACCACCTGGGCACCGTGCTCCAGGAAGTGGTCGGCGATCAGGCGGCCCACGCCGCGGCGGGCGCCGGTCACGAGCACCACCTTGCCGTCATAGATTCCGCTCATGCGGCGACCTGCTCCGAGAGCAGTTCCATCAGGTAGTTCTTGAGTGCACCGACATCGGTGAACGGCACCGGGTCGCGGCTCATGGCGCGGTCATCGGTCAGGCTCACGAAGCGCCCGAAGGCGTCGGAGACCAGCGTCTCCAGGTCGACCACCACCGACACGAGTGAAAGCGAATCGAGGGCCGAGCTCTCGCCGAACAGGCAGGTGTCCGGGCCGATATCGATCTGGTCATTGGCGGCGCGCTCCTCGTTGAGCGAGCGCAGGGCCTTGTAAATGCATTCGAGGACGTGCTGTTCCTGGTCCATGGTGAGTCTCTTTGAGGGTGAATTGATTCGACAACTTCAGCCGGTCTTGCCGGCCCGGCTTCGGCCTGCTGCGATGAGCATGTTCATGCGCGGCAAGGCATCGCGGCGGTATTCGTCGGCCAACAACCCGAGCATCACCGCATCCTGGAAGTGACCATTGATGAAATAGTGCTGGCGCAACCGCCCTTCTTCTTTCATTCCGAGGAATTTCTGCCACTTGAGCATCAGCGGGTTGTCGGACACCACCGAGCCGTACACCTTGAGCAGCTTGAGCTCGGTGAACGCCAGTTCGTAGAGAAGCTTCATCGCCTCGACCGCCGCCGGGATGCCGCGCACCGCGTCTTCTTCGCCGATCAGGAAGCGGCCCGACTCGGCGCGCAGGTGCTGCCGGTCGATGTTGAGCAGCGACACCGTGCCCACCGCCTGCCCGCTCTTGAGCGTGATGGCGAAGTTGTATTCGCTGGCCGGCCGGGAGCCCAGCCAGGCAGCCTGCTCGGCCTCGGTCTGGGCGCCGCGGTTCAGGTTGACGGCCCGGCTGCACAGGCGCCAGCGCAGGGTCATGGCGGCATCGGCCGCAGTCAGCGGCCGCAGGGTGACGAATTGTCCGTTCAAGGGGGTCTCCATCACGTCAGCGCAGCCAGACGGCAATGCCGAGGCCGAGCGAATACAGCAAGGCCGTGGACTGCTCGCCGTCGTACAGCGCGTTCACGTACGACACGCGCAGGCCGTAGTGCTCGCCTTCGGAAGCCATCACGTCGAACAGCGAGCGGCGGCCGAGCTGCTGCCATTGCTGCAGCGTGAAATTGCGCACGCGGTCGCTGTCGCGCAGCACGTCGATGGTGCGGCGTGCGCGGTCGAACGACGACAGCGCCTGCTCATGCACGTCGGCCATGCGGAACTTGCGTGATTCGATGGCGTCGAGCCGCTGCAGCTTGGCGGCTTCGGCGCGCTTGGCCGACGAGTCGATGGTGTAGCCGACCGTGGGCGTGAACAGCGGCACGTTGACGGTGATGCCCGCCTGCCAGTTCGAGCCGGGAGCGGTGCCTCGCACGTAGTTGTTGCCCGCCACCACGTTCACCTGCGGCCAGCGGGTGGCGCTGACCGAGCGGGCATAGGCCTGGGCGGCCAGGGCTTGCGATTGCATCTGCTCGATGTCGGGTGCGCGCTCGGCCTGGGCCAGCAGGTCGGGCAGCGCGGGCGGCGTGAGCAGCAGCGACGACAAGCCCTCGGTCGGCGGCAGGCCGTCGCCCACGAAGCGGCGCAGGCGCGTTTCGATCTGGCGCACCAGCGAGACGGTCTGCGCCTGCTGGATCTCGGCCTGCTGCAGGTTCTTCTGCGCCTGCACCAGTTCGCTGGTGCGGCCCTTGTCGGCGCGCACGATGGTCTCCAACGCTTCGACCAGGCAGCTCATCTTGCGTGCGTACTGCTGGTACACCTGCACCTGCAGGCGGTAGCGGCTGCGCTCGATGGCGAGCGAAACGGTCTGCAGCGCGACCTGCTCTTCCGAGCTGATCTGGTTCAGGTGGGCAGCTTCGGAGAGGTTCTTGCGCCAGTCGATCAGGTCCGACGTGCGGCCCCCATCGAACAGCGGCGCGCTGATGGCCAGGCCGACACGGCCTTGCTTGCCGCGCGACTCGATCACGTCGGGCGCCTTGCTTTCGGTGGTGCCGAGGAAGCCGTTGGCGGTGAGCTGCGGCCAGCGGCTGGCCTTGGTTTCGTCGACATCGATCGCCGCGGCCTCGGCCAGCAGCTTGGCCGAGCCGATGGACTGGCTGCGGAGCAGCGCTTCCTTGACCATGTTCTGCAGGTTGGCGCGGGCCGAACCGGCATCGATGGGCACGCCGTTGGCATTGGTGCTGGTGCGCGTCTCCACGTTGTCTTCGTCGATGCAGCGCGCAACGGCCGGCATCAAGGCGCCGGCAGCCACCAGGGCGGCACACAAGCGCAGCAGACGGGGCGTGAACAAATTCATGGGGCAAAGCTCCTGACCGAGAGACTGCGCACAAGCGCAGAAAACCCCGTCAGTACACCGCGATCACCCCGTGGGTGATGCCCCGAAAGCAAGGCGGTTTGCCCGCCATTTTTCGATACTGGGAGGAGCGGTGGTGAACCCGCTCAAAGCGCGATGGCAAAGCCGAGCGCGCTCAGAGCAACAAGCGCTGGATCGGGTTTCCCGGCCAGCCGCTTGGCGCCCCTTGGGGGCAGGAGCAAGGCGACTGGGGGGCCAATTACCTCTCGCTGAATGCTTCTTTCGACTTCATCATCGGCCGCAAGATGAAGCTCAAAACAGAGCGCTCCCCCGTCCGCACCTCGATCGTCCCGGTCATGCCCGGCAAGATGGGCAACGGCTTGCCCTTCTCCTTCAGCGTCGACCGATCCGAGCGCAGCGTGACCCGGTAGTACGTCTGGTCGGCCGCGGCCTTTTCGGTGTCACCTAGCGCATCCGGGCTGATGTATTCGATCTTTCCCTGCAGGCCGCCGTACGTCGTGTAGTCGTACGCAGCGAGCTTCACCTCGGCCTTCTGGCCCAGGCGCACGAAGCCGATGTCGCGGGGCTTGATGCGCGCCTCGATCAGCACCCGCGAGCCGATGGGCACGATCTCCATCATCGGCGCGCCCGGCGACACCACGCCGCCGATGGTGTTGGTGCGGATGTTCTTCACCAGCCCTCGCACGGGCGAGGTGAGCACGGTGCGGCGCAGCACGTCGGCACGGCCGGCCATCTGCTCGTCGAGCAGCTTCAGTTCGGTCTGTGCGCGAACGAGTTCGGTGCTCGCGTCCTGGCGGAACTTGTTGATGCGTTCGTGGCTCTGCAGCTGCAGGTCGTTGACCTGGCGGCGCAGGCGCATCACCTCGACTTCGGACATCAAGCCCTTGGCCGACATCGCCTCGGAAACGCCCAGCTCCTTCATCACCAGCTCGACGCTGCGCTGGTTGCTGCGCAGCCCTTCGTCGAGCGCTTTCTTGCGCGCATCGAAGGCATCGGTCTCGCCTTCGACGATCGAAGGCATGTCGGCCACTTCCTTCGGGAACTGCAACGCTTTTCCGCTGGCCTCGGCCGTCAGGCGCGAAATGGTCGCGAGCATTGCAATGCGCTTGGCCTGGCCTTCGTTCTGTTGCGACTCGAAGCGCGTGGGGTCGATCTGCGCCAGCTCCTGGCCTTCGGACACCTGCATGCCTTCGCGCACGTTCAGCTCGCGCAGGATGCCGCCTTCCAGGCTCGCGATCACCTGCTCGCGGCCGTCGGGGATCACACGTGCATCGGCGCGGGTGATCTCGTCGACGCGGGCCATTCCGGCCCAGGTGATGGCCGTGATCAGGATGATCGCCATCAGGTACAGCGCCCAGGTGGTCTTCGGCGTGGCCTCGACCACCATCGCGGCACGCACGTCGGCCATGTAGGCCATGTCGCGGCTCTCGGGGGCCTTGGGTTTGCGTTTGAAAAACATGTCAGAACCGCCGGGCCGCCCCAAGGGGCTGACGCGCCCCCTCGGGGGGCAGTGAACGAAGTGAGCGTGGGGGCTTCATTTCTAGACGGACGCCTGGCGCCCCACCGGCTGGGTGGACGGATGCAGGTGAACGTTCGGCGAGGCGTTGGTCTCAGGCGTGGCCGTCGCCGCCGGCTTGGCACCCGACAGCGCAGCCAGCACCTGGGCCTTGGGCCCATCGAGGATGATCTTGCCGCCGTCGACCACGATCACGCGCTGCGCGAGTTCGAGCACGGCCGGGCGGTGCGTGACCATGATGACGGTGCGCTTGCCGATGGCTTCGTTCAGCTGGCGCAGGAACATGATTTCCGACTGCGCGTCCATCGAGCTGGTGGGTTCGTCCATCAGCAGAATCTGCGGCTGCGTGACGAGGCATCGCGCCAGAGCCACCAGCTGGCGCTGGCCACCCGACAGCAGGCCGCCCATCTCGCCGACCGAGAGCTCCCAGCCCTGCGGGTGCGAGGCCACCAGGCGGTCGAGCCCGGTGACGCGGGCCACCTCGCTCAGGCGCGAGGCGTCGACCGACGCACGCCCCATCAGCACGTTCTCGCGCAGCGTGCCCTTGAAGAGCCGCGGCTCCTGCGACACGAAGCCCACACGGGCGCGAAAGTCCGCTGGGTCGATCTGGCGCAGGTCGATGCCGTCGACGTCGACCATGCCTTCGGTCGGCTGGTACAGCCCGGCCAGCAGGCGCAGCACGGTGGATTTGCCGCTGCCGATGCGCCCGAGAATGACCACGCGCTCGCCCTGCTCGAACTTCAGGTTCACGTTCTTCAGCACCTTGGGCGCTTGCTGGTCGGGCGCGGTGGGCGGGTAGGCGAAGCTCAGATCGTGCAGGCCGATGCGGCCGGTGATCTGGTGGTTGGCCACGTAGGCGGCGCCCGGCGCGCGCTCGGTGGGCAGGTTCATCAAGCGGTCGAGCGACACCATCGCGGCGCGCGCGCCCTGGTAGCGCGTGGCCAGGCCCACCACGCTGCTGAGCGGCGCAACGGCACGGCCGGCGAACATGATGGCGCCGATCAGCGCGCCACCGGTGACCGAGCCGGCGTGGATGAGGTACACGCCCACGACCAGCATCACCAGCGTGACGAGCTGCTGCGCCATGGCCGAGATGTTGTTGGTGAGGCCGCCGAGGTTGCGCGCGCGCAGCGCGGTTTCTGCGCCGGCGGCGGTGGCGTCTTCGAAGCGGCGCAGGAAGCGACCTTGCGCGCCGGCGGCCTTCAGGTCTTCCAGGCCTTCGACGGCTTCGACCAGCAGGCCCTGCAGGTCGGCCTGGTGGATCATGTTGGCCGCCATCGAGCGGCGCAGCGACCCCTGGATGGCCAGCGCCGCGCCGAGGATCAGCGGGATCGCGCCCACCAGCACCCAGCCCAGCGGCCCGCCGACCACGAAGGTCATGGCGATGAAGATGACGATGAACGGCAGGTCGCTGATGGCCGACAGCGTGGCGCCGGCGAAGAACTCGCGAACCACTTCAATCTGCGCCAGGTTGTGGGCATAGGAGCCGGCCGATTCGGGGCGGTGCTCCATGCGCACGCCCAGCGTCTGGCGAAACAGCAGCGAGCCGATGATGAGGTCGGCCTTCTTGCCGGCCACGTCGATGAGGTGGGTGCGCAGCTGGCGCGCGATCAGGTCGAAGACCAGCGCGATCATGCCGCCGGTGGCCAGCGCCCACAGCGTGACGAAGGCCTGGTGCGGAATCACCTTGTCGAAGATCACCGAGGTGACCAGGCCACTGGCCAGCATCAGCACGTTGCTCAGCATGGCCGCGAGCAGCGCCGAGCGGTAGTACGGCGTGAAGCGGCGCAGCGTGCCCCACAGCCAGTGGCTGTTCGGGTCGATGAGCGTGAGCGCTTCGTGTTCCTTGCTGCTGGGCGCAATCGGCTTGGGCGAGGCCACGAAGGCAAAGCCGGTGTACTCGCCGGCCAGCTCGGCCTCGGTCGCCTGGCAGCTGTGGCTTTCAGGGCCGGGCATCACCACGTCGTAGCTGTCGGCGCCCTTCTGCGCCGGCTTGCGCGCCACGATGATGGCGACGTCGCCGTTCTTCAGCAGCAGCACCGCCGGCAGCAGCAGCGCGTGGATGTCGGAGATCTTGCGTTGGATCAGCCCGGCGTTGAAGCCGGCCTCGCGCATCACGCGCACCGCCTGGTCGGGGCCCAGCAGGCCATCGAGCGGCGTGCCGGCCAGCAGCGATTCGGCCGAACGCTCGCGGCCGTGGTGGCGGTTCAGCCAGATGAGAGCCTGCAGCAGTGCGTCGCTGCTGTGCTGCGGTGCCGAAGGCGCATCCCGACCCGCCAACGCCGCGGCGTTGGGATCGAGGAAGGGCTCTTGGCGTGCAGACATGGGCGATCAGCGCGCGCGGTATTCGAGCGCCATGCGCTCGAACTCGTTTTCGATGTCGCGCACCAGGCCCGGCACGTCGAACAGTTTCGACTCGCGGCCGTGTTCGGCGAGGTAGCGCTTGTACGAGGCCACGCGCAGCGGGTTGTTGGCAAGCGTCACGGCGAGGCGCTCGTAGTCTTGCAGCGAGAAGGTCACCAGATCAGGCAGGCCGACGTTGGTGAGCAGGCTGCCCGCCATGCGCGAGATGTAGCTGCGGCCCGAGTAGGTGACGATCGGCAGGCCCATCCACAGCGCATCGCTGGCGGTGGTGCCGGCGTTGTACGGGAAGGTGTCGAGCATCACGTCGGCCAGCTGGAAGCGGGCCAAGTATTCGGGCGGCGCCACGCGCGGCGCCATGATCAGGCGCTCGTGGCCGATGCCGTGTGCGTCGGCCTCACGGCGCATGTTGGCCAGCGCCCATTCGTTGTCGGCCAGGAGCCACAGCACGCTGTTCGGCACCTGCTTCAAGATGCGCATCCAGCTGCGGAACACCTCTTCGGTGAACTTGAAGGTGTTGTTGAACGAGCAGAAGACGAAGGCGTCTTCAGGCAGGCCGTAGGCCGCGCGCGTGGGCTTGGGCGCCACCTCGCGCTGGCGGTCGCTCACCTGATAGCAGTGCGGCACGTAGATCGGCCGCTCGGTCATGTAGGGCTGCAGCTCGGTGGGCACCACGAAGCGGTCGGCCAGGATCCAGTCGACCCCAGGCAGCGCGCAAGTGCCGGGCAGACCGAGGTAGCTCACCTGGATGGGCGCGCCGCGCATGCCGACGATGGCCGGCCGGGCGCCGTTGGTCAGGCCCTGCAGGTCGACCAGGATGTCGATGCCGTGCTGGGCGATCAGGCGCGCCGCGGTGGTGTCGTCGACACCGCCGATCGGGATGTAGTGGTCAATGGCCTTGCGGATGCGCGCGCGCAGCGGCGTGCCGTCGTCGCGGCTCCACGAGAAGGCGTAGATCTCGAAGCGCTCGCGGTCGTGCAGCTCCAGCAGCTCGACCGACAGCAAACCCACGGCGTGCATGTGCAGGTCGCCCGAGAGGTAGCCGATGCGGATCTTGCCGGTGCGCTGGGGCTGGCCTTCGTGGAACGGCACGGCCGGCGGTTTGGGCGTGCGCTCGTAGACGAAGCGCTGCGCCGACAGCAGCTGCACCGCCGGGTCGTCGCTCGCGCCCAGCATGGCCAGCACCGAGGTGCCAAGCAGCAGCTGGTTCTGCGTCAGCGCGCCCACCGGCTCGTAGACCGGCCAGGCGCACTTCTTCTGGCGCAGGTGCACGTAATGCTGGATCACGTCGTTCTGGTCGGGCTTGCGCTCGAGGCTGGCGCGCATGCAGCGCTCGGCCTCGTCGTAGCGGCGCTGCGTTTCATACAGCCGCGCCGAGTTGTTGATCGCGTGCAGGTAGAGCTCGATAGCCGCATCGGCGCTGTCGATCACCATCTGCCATTGCGCCAGGGCTTCGTCCGGGCGGCCCAGGTGTTCGAGCTGATGCCCCAGGTTGAGGCGGGCCTGCAGGAAGCCGGGGCTCAGCGCCAGCGCACGCAGGTAGGCGCGCTCGGCCTCCACATGCCGGCCGATGGCGCCCAGCAGCGTGCCCCAGTTGAAGCAGGCCACGTGCTGCAGTGGCGAGACGGTGTGCGCGATCCAGGTTTCATACAGCGCAGCGCCGTCGGCGGTGCGGCCGGCCTGGCTCAGCGCCGACGCGCGGTTCATCAAATCGGCAAGCGCCATCGCTCCCGAACGGGCCAAGGCCAGCTCGCGGTCGAACTCCGACAGGGCAGCCGCGGCGGGACTTGCCGCCACGGCCGGGGGCTTCGCGGTCGACTTTTTCATGGGGAGAACATGGGCAGATTGACTCCAACCCATTGTGGGCGGCGCCTCTGCCAACGGTCTCGGCATTAAGGGGGCATTTCCTGCACTTTTCCGCAGCTTGGCGCGCGGTGGTGACTCAATGACACAGGAGCTGCGGACACTAACAATATTCCCAGGGCTTCGCGTCAATTTCCGTCCGGCGTTAATCGGATGCCATCACAGACGGCATAGCAATCGACGAAGCCAGCGATCTCTCCCGGAGCGTATATCGTCAGAAACGAATCATTTGGCGCGATGGTAAAGAACGTGTTGCTCGTTTCGCTGTCAAAGATGGCTTGAATTTCAATGCTCTGGCCAGGTTGCACGATGAAGTACTCGGAAAGTGGTTCCAAGAGTACCTTAACCGGCACAGAGCTTTCGTTCTGCAATGGCAATTTCGCGGTCAGGTTTGACATGCCAAGTCCTATTTCCAGAGTTTTAGGATGTCTTCCATAAGCGCAGCGCGTTCTGAAGCAACAGCTCCGCCCCGGGCTTCGACCGCAGCTGCCCTGTACATATTCCTGGCGGACTCGACATCTGCTCTTGTCACACTGCTTTGGATTCGCGCCATGGCTGAGGCATCCAAAGAGGCCCTAGCTCTCTTCGCACCCTCTATACCGTTTCCCCAGCCATAGATTGCTTTCAATGCCGGGGCTTTGCGTGCTGCAAATACTTCAGCTTTCGCAAGCACTCTGGCACTCGGCCCAAGTCTAGGAGCATTCCCTGCAGGTGTAAACATGAGCGAAACTGTTAGGTACTCATTGGCCACCTCAGCTACAGCCCCAGCAGCCCCGCTCATCGACGTCGCCAATCCGTGTGCCGTAATGTCCCGATTTGAACAGTCACCCATGCATGGACCAATAAATTGCCGCGCCTGGGCCTCAAAGTTCTCCCCCGACGGAATTAGCTGATTGAAAGGGTTTGAAAGCGTTCCTAGCCAATTTTGAATGGTTGCGGCAATACTTGTCGCTCCCCCAGGGGTAGAGGAGGCAGTTGGAGCATTAGCTGCCGGCGCCACAGAGGCAGGTGCAACTACCGTAGGTGCGGCAGCGGTGAGTGCCGTTGGACTTTGATTGCTAATCGCCGCGGATACCGCCGGCCCGTCGCTCCCCCCATTTGCCGGCCCACCTACTCCGTTTGAACTGGGTCCGCTAATGATCGTGAGAACGTTGTTCGGGCTGATGGCAACTGACTTCACATTCCCAATTCTGTTAATCAGGTTCATGAGCTTTGCCAAGACATCCGCTGGGGACGCCGGCCCACCGGGCCCACCACTGAATGACTCCCCGTGTCCGGTGACTGTTACTGCTGCTAAAGACGCAGTGGCTTCATATCCAGACGGGTCCACGTAGCCAGTCGGGCTGTTCATGACATAGGAGTACCGATTGAAGCTTTGCAAATCGTCGGGATTTGTCACCGTCGGATCCGCACTCATGAAGCGCCCCAAGGCCGGATCAAACACGCGCCCATTCATGTTGATGAGCCCCACCTCATCCATGTGCTCGTGTTCGGTGTATCCCCGGTCTGTGCTCACGCCGACCAGGGTGCCATTCGGGTCCGACAAGCCGTTGACATTGCGCCGCTTACCAAACGGCTCAAAAGCAAGCCGCTCGACCACACCGCCGGTGGCGTTGGTGACCACAGACACCGAACCCAAATGATCCTTGTGGAGATACTGGGTCACCGTGTTGGCCGGCAACGTGCAATCGGTGGCCGCGCAGTTGATCACCGCAAAAGCGCGCCCCCCTGCGCTGACGTAGTGCTTCTTCTTTGTGCCAGCAACACCGCTTTCTTCTTCGTAGAACAAGCCGCCGCCGTTGGCAGGGTTCAAGTACACGGTGGTGCGCTGCAAAGCACCATTGAGGTAGTAGCCTTCGCGCGTGCGCTGGTTTTCTGCGTCGTACACGTAGTCCAGGCGCTTGCTACCTTGGCTGATGCTGGCGACCTTGTCGAATGAAGTCCATGTGACCGAGCGCCCAGCACCCGACGTCAGGTTGCCATTGCCGTCGTATTGGTACGAGGGATTCAAAGAGCCATTGACAGTACCGGCAACGGACGCCACGGCGTGCGGCTGCACGCTGCCCAGGCCACTGGCGTTGTAGGTGTAGGTCTTTGAGGTAGCTGTCGCACCTGTTTCGTCCCAAGTCTGAAGGTTGCCGATCGAGTCAAAGCCCCAACTGGTCACCACCGCGCCCCCGACACTTCCGCCCGAAATCGACTCGCTGGTCAACCGGTTCAACTCGTCATAACCGTAGATGGCCGACACGGTTGTGACGCCATCGGTTCGAGTGGTGAGTCGGCCTACTGCGTCATGCACGTAGGTCAATGATTGAATTCCATTCGACGGCCCCGCCGCTTGCGTGCTCAGCGCTCCGGTCGTCGCAAAGTACAGGTCGGTGTTGACGATGCTATTGCCATAGGTGTACTGCGTGAGACGGTCAGACGCATCGAGCGCATTGGCAGTCCAAAGAACGCCTCCACCGGCGCGTCCATCGATCACTTGATTCAGGAAGCCCAGACCCGTTGTGTAGGCGTTCCTGGTGACCAGCCCACCTGGGTATGTTTGCGTACTGACGCGGCTGAAGATGTCGTAGCCGGTGGTGGCGCTGTAGGTGCCGCCGCTGACGGTCGTGGTCGTCGTCGGGCGGCCAAGTGCATCGTAGAAGTGCCGGCGCGCGTAGCCGATGGTGCTCGTGGCCTCGCACAGCTTGCCCTTGCCCATCGTGCACGGCGTGGTGCCATCGGCGTAGGTGTTGTCGTAGTACCAGTTGTTGGTTTGCGTGGACCCGGTGCTGCTCTTGATGCGGCTGATGCCGTCATACGTGAACGTCATCGTCTGCGATTTAGCGTCGGTCTGGCTGTAGAGGTCGCCGGCTGCGTTGTATATCGACGTGGTCAAACCCAAATCTGGGTCGTTGATGCTGAGCTTGCGGCCTCGCGTGTCATACGTCATCGTGATGACGTTGCCCTTGGCGTCCTGGGTGGCCGTCGGGTTGCCAAGCGCGTCATAAGTGCGCGTGAGAACGCCTGACTTTGCATCTTGGGTGATCGACACCTTGCCGACCGGGTTGAAGGTATCGACGGTGGAGTGGTTCAACGCGTCGATTGTCGTGACCGTGAGCCCGTTGTACGCCGTATGTGTGACGGCGCCAGAGGCAGTTGTGTCCGTGGGTTGGTTGACGTCGGTGACACGATCGAGCGCGTCATAGGTGTAGGTGACGTAGTAGGCCGTTTGATTGGCATAGTAAGGCCGGCTCTTGCTTCCTATTCGGCCATTCGGGTCGTACGCCGTGTCTCGGTAGATCAGCGTGGAACTGCCGCCGCCATCGAAGCCCTGCGTTTCAGTCCTGACTTCACGGTTGGTCTCGTCGAAATAGACCCTCGTGTACGGGCCGTACGCGGTCACACCGTCGGATTGGACGGGGGTTTGTTGTACGTAGTAGATGGGGACGACGCCAGGGCCGGCATAGGTTGGCACCGCCGTACAACTGGTTTGAACGGCGCCTGGCGGCACGGTGATGTATCCCGTGGTGCCCCCGTTCGCACAGTAGACGTAATCCCAACGGACTTTGTTGCCGTCGGGCCGCGTCTGGACGGTGATGCGGCCAAAACCGTCATAGCTGGCCGATGCCACCAAAAGGTTCGGATCCTGAATGGTCGCCACGGTACCAAAGCGGCCGTCATAGCTGCGGATCGCCTTCAGACCCACCCCGTTGGTGACACTGGCCACGAAACGCTGGTCGGTGGTGTACGTGAACGTCGTGTCGCGCGGTGCAAACGCGGCGGGTGCCCCTGGACTGGCCGCCTCGGCGGGCGATCCCAGCGTGACGCCTGCAGCACCATTGCAGTTGCGGGTTGTGCTTTTAAGCGTGTGCCCATAAGCATCCGGAATGCGCTCCGTGACGAGGCACAGATTAGAAGTGGGCTGCTCGACCATCTCCTTCCTGAGCCAACCATCGGCGTCATAGTCGAACGCGGTCGTCGTCGTGATGGTCGTACCCGCTTGGGCAACGTTGAGCAGAGCCCACCCCAGCACGATAAGACCCAAGCTTCGCCGGCCGCGCAGACGAGGCCGGCCCACGCTGGAAACTGATGATCTCGCTTTGCTCATGGCGCTTCTCGTTTCATGGAACGTTGATCGCATCGGTATCGCGCGTCGCTGAGGCATTCGCGCGGCTGACCGGAAGAGACTCTTTGGGGAACGAACCAACCGGCCGGCTCAGCGGCAGAAGACATCGGTTATTTTGTAAACGTGATCTTGGGCAGACCCCGTGGATGTGACGGTAGAACTGCCCGCCATCGCCGTGATGGTGGTCGTCACGGTTGACAAGGTGCCGCCGCACTTTCCGATTCCGGTGAAAGAAACGCTCACCGTACAACTTGCGCCACCAGCGAGCGTCCCTCCTTGAGCGGGGCACGTATTGCGGGAGATCGCAAACCGCCCGTTGCTGCTAGACAGATTGAGTGCGCCAGCGGCTCCAGAATTCGAAATGGTCAACACTTGGCTGGCCGTAACCCCATCGTTCAAATTCCCCAAGCCCCAGTTCGTCGGCGTCACAGCCAGCACGGGCGGCGGCGGCGGTGGCGGCGTACCTGGATTGACCTCCGGGCTGTTGGATGTTGTGGTGCTGGTGAGCAGAAGACCGATGCGCCAGCTGGCTGCATCGTTGAAATAAGTATTCACGGTGGAGCTTGAGTACCCAGTGGCAGCACCGCTCACGGCATCCAACTTCGCAACAGAGACCGTCTTGGCGTTGCCGTATGCATCCCAGGTTCGAGTGGTCTGCGTGCGTGGGAACACAGCGCCATTGATATCCCACGACCTCTCGTTGACGTCACTGACATAGGGAAAGTAGTTGCGACCTGTTGTCACCAGACAGCCGCTCGCACTGACAAAGTCGGTGCAGCCATAGGTGTTCTGCGTGAGCTGCAAGTTGCTCCAGTTGGCGGCGCTGGTGCCCTTGCCGGTTTTGTCAATCAGGCCCGTGAAGGGAAAGTCTTGGAGGAAGTAAGTTCGCGAGACAACGCCTGTTGTTTCGTTCTTCTCTTGCTTCCAATTGAAACCCGACCAAGGTCGGCCGTTGGCTTTGCTCACGAGGGAGCCATAGGCCAAGCTGACGTGCGGCCCATAAGGGCCTTCGTACCCGGTAACCACAGTCACCGGCGGCGTGACGACCGTAGCTGGAAAGCTGGGGGACAAATCCTTGAAGTAAGAACTTGTCCTCAAGGCCTCTGGGAGCGTCTTGTATTGGATGGCAACGGTGTCGTACAAAGAGCCGACCGCAACGACCCGATTCAAGGTGGTCAATTGCGGGCGGAGATTATCGAAGTGCGAATTCCACTTGAGTTTCACCAAGCCTTCGATACCACGCCCATCAATGTCTGCGGCGACCCAAGCCTGACCATAGTCAAACGGCACGCCTGTGATCCATCGGGTGCTGATCATCCCTGTACCGAAGCTTTGATAGACATCCAAATCAGAGGTTGAGCCATTGCTCGAGCCATTGCTTATTATTCGAACAATGTCGGTCTTTCCGTCTCCATTCACGTCGAGGGCAACGAACGCACTCGCTATAAGAAGAAAAGATATGGGCTGATCGATCCAGCTCTCAGCTATGAAACCAATTCCTGTGTTCCGAAATATATTGATGAGAAGTCGGCCATTATTGCCACCTTCGATGATCTGCCCAAAATCCAAATATCCGTCCCCGTCAAAATCACCCACGAGTATCTGGTGACCCGGAAGGCTCGACGGCCCACCACCAGTGATCGTGAGAGTTGTTGCACTCAAGGCCCCTCCACTCGGGGCAGAGTACACGGATAACACATTAGAACCGATGGTGTTCCCCGGCTTCATGACGACAATATCCGGTATACCATCCCTGTTCACATCAATGGGGAAAACACTGTATCCACCCCCCCAACTACCAGCCGCACCGGTGAAGTTTGTACCAGATACAAAACCACCGCCATTGTTGTTCAATATCTGAATATTCAATTTTCGAACAGTGCATACACTACAAATGCTGGTATCCAGAACATCCACAAAAGTCAACAACGGAACATCAGGACGGCCATCACCGTTGTAATCGGCTGGCGGTAGGACTATATACCTACCATCGTCGATGGTAGCCCCACCCCCCCAACCCTGTCGCGCAAAATTACCCACCCCGCCCAAATTAATATACACATCAACTGCCAATGTATACTGTTTGCAACCATATTGCGTGAGTTCCGGACAAACCCCGATAATAGAAACAACGTCAGGTCGCCCGTCTCCATTCATGTCTGCAATATAAGTTGACAACTCCTTTATCGGTCCATTATAAGGAACCGAACCAGATATCTGCCAATCCTGCTTCGAGTACGTCCCATCTCCATTATTAATATATGTATGCCGCAAATCAACCATGTCCAGCAATCCGTCACCGTTCATATCGGCAACCAAACCACCAGCAACTTGCCCGCTAATGGCACGATTCCAGGTAAAGCTATTTGTTGAGGCTCCGGTGCTGTCCCATGTCACGTTGACAGGCGGAAGGCAAGTCGCCAAGCCAGTACCTGCACACTGCACAACCCTTGAGAGGCGGGATTGACCGGTGGAAGGACTCACCGGCCCATAGGTCAAGTTATAGGTCAAGACATCCCCACTCACGGATGCCGTTCTGGTTTGGATATATAAAAGCCGTGAGGAGCTGATAATCCTGGCGCCGCCTTGGGAGGCCAGCAGGGGATCTGGCCGAATCTCATAGTTGAAGATGACGGCGCTGGCGGGCGCCAAGCCTGTCACAGAGTTCCCCGCGTAGTCGATTCTTGCTGGATAGTACGTTGCCCCAACAGGATCCTTGAAATAGGAGATCGTCAGGAAATTGCCCTTCTGATCGGTGACTTTGTTGAGAGCCCAAACGCGAGCCACGGTCGAACCTGAGAATGCTTCAATATGACTGTCCGTGGAATTTCCATACTCCATCGTCAGACCTTCTTTGGTCTTGACAGTGAAGTACATCGGGCCATATTGTGGCGCCGTGCCACTCACCCCATAAGAAATAATCTTCGAAAATTTTTCACGCTCGACTCTGTATTCGGTACCTGCTGCACCATCAGCCCCAACTTTGGCGACAAGCCGCTGCCCATCAAGACAATAGCGATCCGTCGATGTGAATGTCACCGGCCCCGCAATCCCATCTTGATAGAGTGTGCGCGGGCACCGGGTAATGACCGAGAGACCTGAGATTGTCCAGCCCACTCCTGCAATCATGTTTCCGCTTTGGCTGGAGTATTCAAGAGCCAATGTCGGCGTAATGCCGGCAATACCTGGCGGCACCTGAATCGGGATGCTGAAATTGGCGCCCCCTTCGTCCGTAACGGAAAATCGCGCCGGCGTTGCCATTTGTGCACCGGCTCCAAATGGCAGCACGAGCAACATTACCAATGCGGTAAAGAGTTTTTTCATCTTTGTCTCTGAAATATAAAAACTGACGGACAAATGACTTGATGTTGACGTCAAGTCAAGTAGTTTGATGGTGGTGATTAACAGCGCCGCGTCGATTGTGTGACGAGCGCACGAGGCGGATCGGCCAAAGGCCAGATTTCATTGCTCCCAAGCCTCGTGCGCGGCACAAGGTTGCTAGGCGCTCTCGTTGGCTGCATTCGCGGAAATTCGGCCAGCGCTTTTGTACGCGCAATATGGGCAGTACGCATATTCCTCCCTCGTTCGGCGCCCTTCGCCGCGTGAAATCCCTTCACGCTGACTCGGTTCGCAAAGGCTGCTTTTTTTTGGCTTGGGTTGAGTCTTTGCTCATCACCCATACCAGCTATCTCGTTGATCGACGTTACTCGATACTCTCGCGGATGACACCCCCCTAGAAGTTGGGGAGTCATCCCCTCCGAAACGTCTCGGTATCGGAGTGCAGCCAGCATCTCATCGCACCGCCGGGTCGTAGACAAACTCCTTCGACATGCTTCGCGGCTCAAGCGGGACAGACGCCCTCACGCCATGAACCTGCCCATCAACGCCTGTGATCAACTCCCAGTCGACTTTGCCGGTGAACGGGTTGACATAGATTCGACGCAGATGCCTGCGCATCGTCAGATAGCGTCGGTCCTCAATCAATGCTTGGAGACTTGCCGGGTACATCTTGACTGAGCCAGGTGATGCTTCGTAGTAGCTACCGATCGCTTGCTTGAACTGATCGCCAATCCATTCGAGCTCGACCATCTTCTGACGTCGAGCGCTCGTCACCCAGACTTCCGAGGCAGCAGCCAGCCCAATACCGATGACAGCGATCATCAGAAGCACACCAAGGTAGGTAAAGCCGTATTCACCATTCACCGATTTGTGTCGCGACACGATCGTTACCACGCCGCGTACGGAGTGCCATCCCGGCCAAGCCCAGGTGCGCCGCTGTGCACGTCGAACACACCTTGCGTCACACCGTCGGGATGCGGCGCCACTACCCAAGTCGTCGTGGCATCGGTCATCGGATCCATGGGGATGCTCCGCAGATAACGTGCATCGGCAAGACTTTGCAGCGTGGAAGGCAGTCGCCCCGTGTCAGCACGGTACTTGTCGATCGCTTCGCGCAGCAGGCGCAGATCAGTGCGCAGCGCAGCCTCCTTGGCACGCCCCTCGGACTCGAAGTACCGTGGCGCCGCGATCGACAACAAGATGGCCAGGATCGCCATGACGACCAGCAGCTCGATGAGCGTGAAGCCTCGGCGCATCAGCTGCATGAACGGCCTACCATTCCTTGTAGGCAACGCCATTAAGCCCCGCGCCTGTGGCACGTGAGTGAACGTCAAACACATCAGCGCCCGGTTTAGGATCATCGGGCGCACTGGCGTAGCTCCGCGGTTCCCAGGTTTGCGCCGCGGACTGAGTTGCGCTCGGTGCAAACGGATCCCGCGGCAGGCTGCGCAGCAAATAGATCTTGGTCGCTTTCGGTGAGCGTGCATCAACCACGCCGTCGACCAATGCCTCGAGGTTCGGGGGATAGCCCGAAGCACCTGCCGCCTTCTGGATGTTGCCTTGGTCGACCAGCCGCTTGTAGGCATCGAGCGCACTGCGAATCTCGCGCAGTGACCGGCGAAGGTCTTCTTCCTTGTTTCGCTGGTGCGACAACTCTGCCAACGGCAAGCCGATGCTGGCCAGCACCGACATGATGGCCAGCACCACCAGCAACTCGATCAAGCTGAATCCTCGACGATCGCGCATTCGATTCACTCTCTGGCCAGCAACACTCATTGGCTCACAGGAGCCGTCGGGACAATCGGCGGTGGTGTGAACGCAGGCGGTGCCGTGGGTTGGCCGCCCGGAGGCGGCATTGGCGATGGGGGGACAAGCGTCGGCATTGAGCGGGTCGGCGCACTATTGTTGAACGGCGTGCCGAGTTGAATAGGCGACGCCCCTACCGAGGCTTCGGTGCCAGACAGAAACTCCTGCAGCCCCACGCCCGGGATGTCGAGGTTGCGCACGATGCGCGGCGTGATCAGCAACACGATCTCGGTGCGCGAGTCGCTGTCTGTCGCAGCACCGAACAGCTTGCTGAGCAACGGAATTTCGTTCAGGCCCGGCACGCCGGTGTTGGACCGCCGTTCATCGCGTTGGATCAGCCCCGCCAGAATGTTGGTCTCGCCGTCGCGCACTCGCAGGCTGGTCGACGTGTTGCGCGTGCCCAAGCGATAGGCTTGCACGCCGGGTTGCGTCAGCGTGTCCAGGATGTTGGACACCTCCAGCGCCACCTTCATCGACACTTCGTCGTCGAGCGAGATGGTGGGCTCGATGTCGAGCTTCAGACCCACGTCCAGGTAGTTCACCGACTGAGACGAGCCGACGTTGGCCGTGGTCGTCGTCGTGATGACCGGCACCCGCTCACCGATCAGAATCTTCGCCGACTGCCGGTTGCGCACACGCACACGCGGGTTGGCCAGGAGGTTGGCATCCCCTTTGGTGCTGCGCAGTTGGGCCGATACCGCCGGGTTGTTGGTCGCCAGCCGAACCATGCCGGAGTTGCGGTTGCGCAGCTCATCGAGCCGCAACTGCCCTGCGACGCCGTCCACACCGATCACGCTGGCCGAGACCGAATCGGGCCAGCGAATGCCGAGTTCCAGCAGGCGGTTGGCGCTGACCTCCAGCACCTCCAGCTCGAGCATCACTTCGGGCTCGGCAATGTCTTGCGAAGCGATCAGCTTCTCGGCCAAGCGCACGACTTCCGCCGAGTCGCGCACCATCACCATGTTGAGCTTCTCGTCGACCACCACATCTCGCACCTTGGCAATGGTGCGCACGGCATTGGCCACCTTGTTCGCGTCGGCATTGCTGAGGTAGAAAGTGCGCACGACCATCTCGCGGTACTCCGCCGCCTTGGCCGGCGTGTTGGGGTAGATGAGCAAGGTGTCGTCATCAAGCACGCGCGACTCGAGCTGGTTGGTGGCCAGCAACAGGCGAACGATGTCTGCCACCGGCTTGTTGGTGACCGACAGCGTGACCCGCAGATCGGGCCGCACATCGCGTTCGATCATGTAGTTGAGGCCGGAGGCTTGTTTGAGGGCCTCGAACACCTGCAACAGCGATGCACCTGTGAAGCTGAGCGACACCGGCACGCGGTAGGCCGCCTTGAGCTTCGGGTAGATGCCCAGCTCCTTGCCGGTCATGTCCGCCTGTTGGCGCATCAGCTGCCGAAGTTGAAGGTTGGCGCGCCGGTTGTTCGGGTTCTCCGACACCACTTGCTGCACCTTCGATACCGCGGCATCGATGTTGCCCTTGCGAGCCAGTTCGGCGGCAGCGTCCAGCGCCTTCCAATGGCGTTCGACCACGTCCGTGCGAGCTGTGCCATTGGTGGCGCGGGTGTTGGACGGATCCAGCCTCGACGCTTGGCCGAACAGATCGCGGGCCGCGTTGAAATCACCGCGCTCCAAGGCTGCGTCCGCATCGCGCAACAAGGCGTTGGTCTGCGCTTCTCGCTGGGTGAAGTAGCTCCGCCGGTATTCGTTGTTGGTCGGCTCGGCGTCCATGGCTTGGCGCAGCTTGGCCAACCCAGGTTCCGTTTGACCATCGGCAATCTTGGCATTGCCTTCACGAAAGGCTTGGTACCCCGCACAGCCACCAAGCAGCAACAAGGCACCGGCCATCAATGTCACCCTGCCGGTGCGAGGCCGCAGCCGGGAAAGTCGAAGCTGCAAGGAAGTCATCGGTTGGCCATGGGTCGTGGAACGGGAAGTTGCCACACATGCTTGGTGGCGACATGCGTGATCGAAACCTGCTGGGGCGTGATGGCCGTCACCCGGTACTCAGCCAGCAGAACGGTGCCGGGTCGAGCCAGGACAGTGCCCTGAGCCGTCGACATGAAAACGCCCGGTGCCGCGCTGTCATCCCAGGTCCCGATGACCTGGATGGGCGGTGGGGGTGGAGGCGGTGGTGGGGGCACCGGTACCGGCTCTGGCGGCCCCACGAACGCGACCACCTTCGGCGCAGGAGGCGGAGGGGGTGGCGTCGGCTGCCGAACCACACGGACGGCAAAGGCATTCCCCGGCACATCACGGGTGTCGATCAGTTGGGGCCGAACCGGATCTGTCGGCAGCACCCCAGGCTGACGAACAGCGATGCGTTCGGGCCGCGCGACGGCGACCACGAGTTCCTGTGGAGATGTCGCTGCCTGTTCTCCTGGTGGCACCGCCAAACGCAATGCCACCAGCGCCACCATCACCACAAGCAGCACGAGGAGACGCCGCTGCTTCATGGCTTGCTTCCCGAGCTCGCGCTCTCCGCTGCCGCGGAAGGCTCATCCTGCAGAAAGACAACCAGCGTCAGCTTGGCATCCACGTCCGCCACATCGATGTTGAGCCGACTCATGGACAAATCTCGAATGGTGAGCCCCGGCACACCGCGCAGCAACTGGGCAATTGCCATGCGCACCTTCGGATAACTTCCCTTGAGGTTGCAACGCACTTCCAGCGCAGCGGGCGCGGTATCGGTGGCGGACTGGAGTTTGTAGTCAGCCGTGGGCCAAGCCAGGCCCTGACCCACCACGGTCTGCTGAATCTGCGTCAGCAGCAAAGCTACATCAGCTTGGCGAGGCAGCTCCGGCACAGCGGCAGCGGGCCGTTGAGCGTCGGTCGAAGACACCGGCAACACGGAGACACTTTCATCGGGCAGCGGTGTGCGATGCGCCTGCCAGGCCATCGTCCCCCAAACCGTCGAGGCAATCAGCAGCGCGATCCCCACCAATCCCGCCCAACCCAGCCGTTGATGTGTGCGCGCCCCCCACACGCGCAGTCGCAAAATCCAGACGTCGTTCACGGCATGTTCCATCGCGTCAATACCGTGAAGCGAACCACGGGGCGCAGCGCCGTTTGATCGGCCAGCTGCTCATGTGACGCCAAGGAGGCCGTCGACAAGGTCACACCATCGGCCAGCACCTGCGTGAACGCCAGGGCATGTTCGAAGCTTGGAGCCTCGGCCTCCAGCTTGATGGCGCCAGTGCTGGGCTCGAAGGACAGCCCGAGGAGATAGACCGGATCGACGGTTGCCGATTCGATGGCCCGCAAGCTGGCCATCCATGGGCGCTGCAGTTCAGCACGCGCTTGAAGCAGGCGGCGGTCGGAGGCGGATGGCGGCGGTGGCGCGACAGGTCGTTGCGCCGCGCGAAGCGCTTCCATCCTCTGCTGCTGAGCTTGCTCGGCAACCTGGCGCTCGGCTGTCCAGCGCTGTTCGCACCATGTCACCGCACCAACACTCAAGAGTCCAGCCGCAAGCAACCACCACCCAATGCGCGGCGCCTCTGTGGGACGCAGGAAGTTGACGGCTCTCACACTTATGACGCACCCACAACCGAGCGCCATACCAGACGCTCGTTTCGCGCAGGCAAGTGAACAGGCTGCTGCCAGGAGCCCACCGTCACGCCCTCGTTGTTCGCCGGCCAACCCCAGCGTGCCGATTCGATCTGCACGATGCGCTCGATCGCGGTGCCGGTCTCTGCCAGCGGCACGGCCGGGTTGAGTGCGACCAGGCGACCCGCCTCCACGCGGGCCAGTAGCATGCGGTCTTGCTCGGGCCAGAGCCACCAGCCTGCTTTGACGGCAGGGCGCATGCGTTGCCAGCCCCAGACGAATGCGGGGGTCAGGGCCTCCAGTCGCAGGCCGGCTCGTTCGGCCGCGTCCAACAGCGTCTGTTTGATTTGCTGCGACAGGCCGTAGCCGAGCGCAAACCGATCGCCCGCAAGGTGGTCGACTCGGATGTCCCATGCCGACAGATCGTCGCCCTGACCTCCGTGATGTCCGCTCAGGCGGTGGCGCATCAAGGCTTCTGCTTCATCCGCGCCCAGCAAGGCACCTCCGGTGTCGGCCAGCAGCAAGGGCAGCCAGGCGGACTCCAGGACCAGGTTGATCTTGCCTCGCGGCTTGTCACTGCACAGCTCCGTCAGTGCGTGCCCAAGGCACGCCGGCGTTTGGATGGCATTGGCCGGCAGGAGCGAGGTCGCCATCAACTGGAGACCGGCGCGGTCTGCAGACCACCGCTCCACAGCGCGGCGGCCGATGCGCAAGCATTCACTGGGCGACGAGGAGTTAAGCGGCCACACGTTCGACCTCGTCCAGAGTGGTGATGCCAAGCGCAACGGCCTCCATCGCCTGCTCACGCAGGCTGCGCCAACCGCCACGCTCGGCTTCGGCCTGGATCTCCGTCTGAGGGGCGCGACGCGCCACCAGGGCTTTGAGGGCAGGCGTCATCAGCAGCAACTCGCCCAAGGCGAAGCGACCCGAATAGCCAGTGCCGCGACATTGCTCGCAACCCTTGGCGATCAAGGTACCGCTTTCGGATCTGACCGCGCAGTGCGGGCACACGCGACGCAACAGTCGCTGTGCCAGTACGCCGTTGATGGCCGAGGCGAAGGTGTAGGCGTCGATGCCGAATTGGTCGAAGCGCCCCACCACGTCAAACACGGTGTTGGCGTGAACGGTGGTGAAGACCAGGTGCCCGGTCAGTGCCGACTGCACGGCAATCTGCGCGGTTTCGGCATCGCGGATTTCGCCGACGAGGATTTTGTCGGGGTCGTGACGCAAGATGGAGCGCAGGCCGCGCGCGAAGGTCAGGCCCTTGCGTTCGTTGACCGGAATCTGCAGCACGCCAGGCAGCTGGTACTCCACCGGGTCTTCGATGGTGATGATCTTGTCGCGTGACTGGTGCGTCTCGGCAATCGCGGCGTACAGCGTGGTCGTTTTGCCGGAACCCGTGGGCCCGGTCACCAGCAGCATGCCGTGCGGCTTGCGGCACAGCGCATGCAAGGCGGCTCTTGCAGGTTCATCGAAGCCGAGCTTGGCGAGCGTCAAGCCGGCCAGGCTCTGCGCCAGGTGCTCTCGATCCAGGATGCGCAGCACCGCGTCTTCGCCATGGATGCTGGGCATCACCGACACGCGGACGTCGATGGTGCGGCTCTTGTAGCCTATCTGCAGGCGGCCATCCTGCGGGACTCGGCGCTCCGCGATGTCGAGCTGCGCCATCACCTTGATGCGGCTGATCGACTGGGCAGCCAGTTCGTTGCTGTCGACACGGCGCATGGCGGTCAGCACACCGTCGATGCGGAATTTGACGGCGAGGCCGTTGGGATCGCTCTCGAGGTGGATGTCGGAGGCGCCGACCTTCAACGCGTCGTACAGGGTCGAGTTCACGAAACGCACGGCGGGGCTCTCTTGCGCGCCGATGTCCTGCAGGTTGAGCGATTCCGCCACGCCGGCGTTCGGCACCTGGGGCACGAAGGTGTCGCCAGCGCCCATGCTGCCGAGCGCCGTCATGCTGGCTTCGGCGTGCTGCAGCCAAGCATCGAAGGTTTCTGCGCTGGCCAGGTGCGGGTTGATTTCGCCAAAACGCGTCATGGCCCAGGCCTGCAGGTCGGTGTCGAAGGGGTCGGTGGTGACCAGGTGCAAACGCTCCGACCCGTCCTGGAACAGTGCGCAGCGGCGCTTGGCGGCCTCGGCAAAGGGCAGCGCGTCGAACAGCGGCGTCCACGCGTCGAGGTCGTGCATACGAACGACCGGCAAACCCAGCAAGGCGCCAAGCTCGTCGATCAGCGCCTGTGGGTCGGGCGCGGTTTGGCGCAGGGCGCCCACCAGGTCATCGCAAGCGGTTGTTCGCCATCGGCCGATCTGTGCGATGAGCGAATCCTGTGGCGGAGACTGCAGAACTGCACTCATTGAATTGCTGCCGCCAGTTCGAAGATGGGCAGGTACATCAGCACCACCACCAGGCCGACGCCCAGGCCGATGAAGACCATCACCACCGGTTCCAGCGTGCGCATCGTGCGCTCCAGCGTGCGGCTGACCTCGAGTTCGTGGAAGTGCGCGATGCGCATCAGCACGCCGCCCAGGTCGCCGGTGCGCTCGCCGGCCAGCATCAGCTGTTCGGCAATCGGCGTGGCCATGCCGGCACGCACGTGGGCGGCCGATGGCGCCAGGCCGTCGTTCACCGCTTGCACGACAGCTTGGCCGCCCACGCGCAGACTGGAGGGCAGCAGGCCATTGGACAGGGTCAGCGCCTGCGGCAGCGGGATGCCGCCTTGCACCAGCATGCCGGTCGCCCGGTACCAGCGCGACAGGAAATAGGTGGTCAGGCGCTCGTGCAACGGACCCCATGCCAGCACGCGCTGGAACAGTCGGGATCGCATCGCTGGCGAGGAGAGCGCTGCGGCGAGTGCCAGGCCGAGCGTCAGCAGGCCCCCCAGCCACCAGACGCCCTGCGTTGTCAGCACATGGGACCAGGCCACCATCGCTCGTGCCGACCAAGGCAGGTCACCCGTCATCCCTTCGAACACGCGGGCGAAGCGGGGCATCACGTAAAACAGCAGGAACAGCAGCACCAGCGAGCCCACGCCCAGCAGCAGCAGCGGGTAGATCGCCGTGGACACCAGGCGATGCCGCACTTCGGTCACGCGCTGTTCGTGCTCGAGGAAGCGAGAGAGGGTCTGCGGCAGGTCGGAGGTCAACTCCGAGGCCTTGACCAGGGCCACCAGCAGCGGCGGGAACACCGCATCGGTTGCCAGAGCGTCGGACAGCGTCTTTCCTTCGCGCAGTTGCCGCTCTAGCCGCTCGATGGCATGGACGGATGCACCCTTGGCGCCGCGGCGCAATGCGTCGAGCGACTCGATCACGCTCAGGCCGGCCACCAGCAGATCGCGCAGCTGTTCGATGAAGACGGCCACGTCGAGCGACTGGGTTGAGCGGCCGGGAGCCAGCAGCGTGCGCCAGTTCAAGCCGGCAGCACGGCATGACAGGACGGCGTAGCCCTGGCTCATGGCCTGCTGTCGCGCTTCGGCCAGGCTCGCCGCCTCCATCTCGATGCGACGCGGCAAGGCTTTGCCTTGAGCGACGTTCAGTTGCACTCGCACGGCGGACTTTCGGGTCGGGCTAGCGGCCCGAGTCCCAGATGCTGATGTCGACGTTGTCGCCGGTACCGCCGCGCTGGCCGTCCTTGCCGAGCGACATCAGCTCGAAGTCGTGGCTTTGCTCACCGGGCAGGCGGTACATGTAGGGGCGTCCCCAGGGATCAGGTGGCAGGGCCTTGGCGAGGTAGGGGCCGGACCACTTCGGCTCGTCTTGGGGTTTGCTGACCAGGGCGTTCAGGCCTTGCTGGGTCGTCGGGTAGTGGCCGGTGTCGATGCGGTAGGTGCCGAGGGCCTTGTCGAGCGCATCGAGCTGGGCGCGGGCTGCCTTGACCTCGCTCTTGCCGATCTGGTCGAAGAAGCGCGGCGCGACGTAGCTCGCCAGCAGGCCGATGATGACCATCACCACCAGCAATTCCAACAATGTGAACCCGTAGGCGGGTTTCTTCATGGCCTCGCGCCCCCTGACTTTTACAGTGCGCAACTTTACCTGCTGATCGTGCTCGTGCTGCCGTGTCACCACTCCAATGGGCGAGTGTCGGCACTTTTTTGCATGCGGAGCAGCAGCTTCGTTGGATCAAGGGCCTTGCAAGCCGCAGGCTCATTTGCGGTCTGTCATGTGGCTTGCCCGGCCGAGGGTCACAATCAATCTCTCCCCACTGCCCTAACACAACCACAAGGAGCGAACCCATGGCCAAAGCCGAGAAGACCACCAAGAAGCCAGCCGAACACGCCTTCCCCAGCACCCTCAAGACCTTCAAGACCGCCTCCGGCAAGACCGGCAGCTACTACTCGCTGCCCGAGCTGGCCAAGAAGTTCCCGAACGTGAACCAGTTGCCGATCTCGATCCGCATCGTGCTCGAGTCGGTGCTGCGCAACTGCGACGGCAAGAAGGTCACCGCCGAACACGTGGCCCAGCTGGCCAATTGGTCACCCAGCGGCGACCGCGTCGACGAGATTCCCTTCGTGGTGGCCCGTGTGGTGCTGCAAGACTTCACCGGCGTGCCGCTGCTGGCCGACCTGGCCGCCATGCGCAACGTGGCGGTCGACATGGGCAAGAACCCACGCACCATCGAGCCGCTGGTGCCCGTCGACCTGGTGGTCGACCACTCGGTGATGGTCGACTACTACGGCACCAAAAACGCGCTCGACCTGAACATGAAGCTCGAGTTCGAGCGCAACAACGAGCGCTACGAGTTCATGAAGTGGGGCATGCAGGCCTTCGAGACCTTCGGCGTGGTGCCTCCGGGCTTTGGCATCGTGCACCAGGTGAACCTGGAGTACCTGGCGCGCGGCGTGCACAACAAGAATGGCGTGTACTACCCCGATTCGCTGGTCGGCACCGACAGCCACACGACCATGATCAACGGCATCGGCGTGGTGGCCTGGGGCGTGGGCGGCATTGAGGCCGAGGCCGGCATGCTGGGCCAGCCGGTGTACTTCTTGACGCCCGACGTGGTGGGCTTCGAGCTCACCGGCAAGCTGCGCGAAGGCGTCACCGCCACCGACTTGGTGCTGACCGTGACCGAGTTGCTGCGCAAGGAGAAGGTGGTCGGCAAGTTCGTCGAGTTCTTCGGCGAAGGCACGAGCACCTTGTCTTTGCCCGACCGCGCGACCATCGGCAACATGGCGCCCGAGTACGGCGCGACCATGGGCTTCTTCCCGGTGGATGAGAAGACCATCGAGTACTTCGAGGGCACCGGCCGCACCAAGACCGAGATCGAGGCCTTCGAGGCCTACTTCAAGGCACAGAAGATGTTCGGCGTGCCGCGCTCGGGCGACATCCACTACTCGAAGGAAGTGTCGCTCGACCTGAGCACCGTGACGCCCTCGCTCGCCGGCCCCAAGCGCCCGCAAGACCGCATCGAGCTCGGCAAGATGCGCACCGAATTCACCGAACTCTTCAGCAAGCCGGTCTCTGCCAACGGCTTCAACCAGCCGGCCGAGAACCTGCACAAGGCGTACAAGACCAAGAGCGGGCTCGAGGTGCACAACGGCGACGTGCTAATCGCCGCCATCACCTCGTGCACCAACACCTCCAACCCGGCCGTGCTGCTGGCCGCCGGCCTGCTGGCCAAGAAGGCGGTCGAAGCGGGGCTGACGGTCGCACCGCACATCAAGACCTCGCTCGCACCAGGCTCGCGCGTGGTGACCGAATACCTCGACAAGGCGGGGCTCACGCAGTACCTCGACAAACTGGGCTTCACGCTGGCCGGCTACGGCTGCACCACCTGCATCGGCAACGCCGGCGACCTGACGGCTGAGCTGAACGAGGTGATCACCGCCAACAACATGGTGTGCGCGGCCGTGTTGTCGGGCAACCGCAACTTCGAGGCGCGCATCCACCCGAACCTGAAGGCCAACTTCCTCGCGTCGCCGCCGCTGGTGGTGGCCTATGCCATTGCCGGCAACGCCAACCGCGACCTGATGACCGAGCCAGTGGGCAAAGGCAAGAACGGCCGCGACATCTACCTCGGCGACATCTGGCCGAGCAGCGACGAGATCTACAAGCTGATGAAGTACGCGATGAACGGCAAGGCCTTCCGCGAGAACTACGCGCAGGTGAAAACCAAGCCGGGCAAGCTGTGGGAAAACATCAAGGGCGTGAAAGGCGAGACCTACACCTGGCCCAAGAGCACCTACATCGCCAAGCCACCCTTCTTCGACAGCTTCCACATGGAGCCGGGCCTGGCCGACTCGGGCGTGAAGGGCGCGCGTGCGATGGCACTCTTCGGCGACTCGATCACCACCGACCACATCTCGCCGGCCGGCTCGATCAAAGAGCAGTCGCCCGCTGGCCAGTGGCTGAAGGAGCACAAGGTCGGCAAGGCAGACTTCAACTCTTATGGCTCACGCCGCGGCAACCACGACGTGATGGTGCGCGGCACCTTCGCCAACGTGCGCATCAAGAACCTGATGATCCCGGCCGGCCCCGACGGCAGCCGCGAGGAAGGTGGCGTGACGCTGTTCCAGCCCCAAGAAGGTGGCGCCAGCGAGAAGATGTTCATCTACGACGCCGCGATGAAGTACATGGCCGAGAACACGCCGACCATCGTGTTCGCGGGCGAGGAATACGGAACGGGTTCTTCGCGCGACTGGGCCGCCAAGGGCACTGCCCTGCTGGGCATCAAGGCTGTGGTGGCACGCAGTTACGAGCGCATCCACCGCGCCAACCTGGTGGGCATGGGCGTGCTGCCGCTGCAGTTCAAGGGCCTGGATTCGTGGCAGACGCTGGGCATCACCGGCGACGAGAAGTTCGACGTGCTGCTGGGCACCGAGCTCAAGCCGCAGCAAGACGCCACGCTCGTGATCCACGACCTCGACGGCGGCACCCGCGACGTGCGCGTCACGCTGCGCATCGACACGCCGATCGAGGTCGACTACTACAAGCACGGCGGTATCTTGCCCTTCGTGCTGAGGCAGTTGCTGGCGGCTTGATCGGCGAGTGATCGACATCACCACCCTCCGTTCGCCCTGAGCCTGTCGAAGGGTGCGCCGTGCACTGCGCCGGCTTCGACGAGTTCAGCCCGAACGGAGAGTGACAACAAAAGGAGACAAGGCATGGACCGCAGATCCCTGTTTGGAACCACCGCCACACTGGGTCTGGGCGCGCTCGTCGGGTGCGCCCTGCCCGGCACCGCACAGACCGGCAGCGCGAAGACGCCGTTCAGCGTGCCCGACACCTTCGTCCCCATCGTCGGCAGCGACATGGTGTTCCCGGTGCGGCGCATCTACTGCATCGGCCGCAACTACGCAGCGCACGCGCGCGAGATGGGCTCCGACCCGACACGCGAACCGCCGTTCTTCTTCCAGAAGCCGACCGATGCGATCCAGAACGTGGCCCCCGGCACCGTGGCCGACCACCGCTATCCACCGCTCACCAAGAACTACCACTACGAGGTAGAGCTGGTGGCGGCGCTGCACAAGGGCGGCCGCAACATCGCGATCGCCGATGCGCTCGACTGCGTCTGCGCCTACACCATCGGCCTGGACATGACGCGCCGCGACCTGCAGCGCGCGATGGGCGACGAGAAAAAGCCGTGGGAGATCGGCAAGAGCTTCGACCAGTCGGCGCCACTCGGGCCGCTGCACCTGGCGAGCCAGCTCGGGCACGTTACCAAAGGCAGCATCTGGCTCAAGGTGAACGGCCAGACCAAGCAGAACGCCGACCTCAACCAGATGATCTGGAGCGTAGCCGAGCAGATCAGCAAGCTGTCAGAAGCCTTCGAGCTGATGCCCGGCGACATCATTTATTCCGGCACACCAGAGAACGTGGGGCCGGTGGTGCGCGGCGACGTGATCGAGTGCCACATCGACGGCCTGCCCAACCTGGGCGTGAAGATCGTCTGAAGGTTCTCTCAGCGGCCGAGGTGCGGTAGGCCGCCGGCGCGGGTTTATGTGAACTGCACGGAGTTCAGTCGAAGCGCCAGTTGAAGGTGCGTCAGCAGCGAGTTGACGCGCCTTATTTGCCGCACGCAGTTCGCTCATTCGCGCTGCATAGGGTGCAAGGGGCCTACTGGCAACATGCGCAGCTCCAATGCACGAGAGCATTCCGAAGCTGTCGATGGTGCCCAACACGTCGTGGACCTCGTCGACGGCTCACGAACAGACAGGGCAACTTCGAACATCGCGACCGCCTGGCCAGGGACAGCCGGATGGATCAGTGCACGAGAGAGAAGGTGACGTAACCGGCACCTTCCTCGGCAAGGTGCTTGATTCCCGACGTGCCTGCACTGATCGCAAGGAATTTGACGTGCCGCTGGGTTTCCTTCGCGTGCTTCGCAAGCTCCAAGGCCGCAGTCATCCTGTCGTTGGCATGAGGCGCCAGATCGTTGTACGGAAGTTCGAGGTCCGCTCCGGCTGTCATGAGCGAGTTCAGGTAGGCGGGTTTGAACGTGGTGTTGAGCAAGTGATCTCTCCTTGGTTTTCAGGCAGCATAGCCCCGGATCGACTTCCCATGGGCCAATGCCGCCGTCAAGCTACCCCAAACCTGCCGGTCGCCAAGGACAGGACAGCACTTGGCCGACACCGGGTGACGGTCTCTCTGAAGCCTGTGGGCTGAGTTCGTCGCCAATCAAGCCAGCTTTGGTTCGCGCTCAGGCCAACTGCTGCGCGAACAGCGCCTCGCTGAAGCTGACGGTGATCGTGCCGTCGGCCCACTGCACCACGGGGCGCTTGATGACGCTCGGTTGATCCAGCATCACCTGCTTGGCCGAGGCTGCATCGGTGACCGAAGCCTTCGTCGCGTCGTCGAGCTTGCGCCAGGTCGTGCCCTGGCGGTTCAGCACCTTTTCCCAGCCTACTGCCTTGATCCACCGGTCGAGTTCGGTGGCGGGCACGCCCTGCTTCTTGAAGTCATGCCATGCGATGTCGACCTGGTGGTCGGCCAGCCAGGTGCGGGCTTTCTTGACGGTGTCGCAATTAGGGATGCCGTAGACAGTGATGCTCATAAATCAGTGGAAGTCGTGCTTGTCGTCGACGCAAAGAGGGTCTGCGCCATACGCAGTATCGACCACCTTGCCCTGCGGATCGAGGCCGACCTGGAACCATTGGCAGAACGGCGTCTCGTAGCGGTAGGCCCACACGTTCTGCTTCTGCCAGCCGATGTAGTAGGTCTCGGAGGCATGGCCGATTTGCGACAGCACGTCGTCTGCCGTCATGCCGGCCTGGATGGCGTTGAAGCGGCTTTCGGTGAGCACCTGGTCCCAGCGCAGCAGGCGACCCTGTGCGTCGAAGTCGAGCATGTAGGTGTGCTTGCCATAGGGTCCGCGCGCATATTCGAGCCGGCGTTCACCGTTGGGCAGCGCGATGTCCGCGGTGGGTTTGCCCATTGCATTCACAGCGGTCTCGACAGTCGCATCCTTGTTCAACGAGCCCGGGCCATACGACGAGCACGCCGACAGGCCGGCAATGGCGAGCAGCACAACACTGCGATTCATGATCCGTCCCTTCAAGGTGAAGCCGGAACGCGCTTGGGCTTGAAGCGCGGGTCCGGGCACACGGTGGCGACCAGGAAGTCGAGCACCGCACGCACGCGCGACGGCAGCCGCTCGACCTTGCCAAGGTACACCGCATGGATAGGCGCCATGTCGCGAGGGTTGAATTTCTCCAGCACCGGGACGAGCCGGCCCGCATCGAGGTCGGCCTGGATGTGGTACTTCGACAGCCGCGCCAAGCCAGCACCGGCCACAGCCAGCTGCCGTAGCGCCTCGCCGTCACTCGCCCGCACGCTGGCACGCACCGGCACGTCGACCAGTTCGCCGTCGACCCGCAGCGGCCAGTCGGGCAGCCGGCGCCGGTAGCTGAAGTCGATCTGGTGGTGCGACTCCAGGTCGGCAGGCTTGCGCGGCGTGCCGTGCTTCGCCAGGTAGGCCGGTGAGCCGACGATGGACTGCCCGGTTTCGCCGAGGTAGCGGGCGATCAGGTCAGACGACGGCAGCGGCCCCCAGCGGATGGCGATGTCGGCACGCTCGTCCATCAGGTCGACCACGCGGTCGGTGAGCACGATGTCCAGGGTGATCTGCGGGTGCTGCTCGAGAAAGCGCGCCACCAGCGGCACCACGACCTGCGAGCCGAACGACATGCTGGTGTTGATGACCACGCGCCCGCGCGGCACAGCATTCGTCGCAGCGCTGCGCTCGGCTTCGTCGATGTCGGCCAGCACGCGCACGCTGCGCTCGTAGAACTGCTGGCCCTCGGGCGTTAGCTGCAGCTTGCGCGTGGAGCGGTGCACCAGCTGGATGGCCAGGCGGGCTTCGAGCCGGCCGACGAGCTTGCTGACGGCCGAGGGCGTCATGCCCAGCGCACGGGCTGCGGCCGAGAAGCCCTCGCGCTCGACGACCTGCACGAAGGCCTCCATTTCACCGGAGCGGTTGACGTCGATGCGTGGCATGGCGGGCCCCTTGGCTGTGAGTTGAAGTCACAAGTGCAATTCCGGCCGGCATTCTAGTCACCGAGCCGCAAACGCCGCACAGTTGCTTCTACTATGCCAATCGCCCTTCTTGCCCTCTCCGCCGGTGCGTTCGCCATCGGCACCACCGAGTTCGTCATCATGGGTCTGCTGCTGCAGGTCTCGGCGGACCTTCATGTCTCCATCGCGGCCGCCGGCCTGCTCATATCGGGCTACGCCATCGGCGTGGCAGTCGGTGCGCCGCTGCTGACCATCGCCACGCGCAGCATGCCGCGCAAGGCGGTGCTGCTGGCGCTGATGGTGATCTTCACGCTCGGCAACCTGGCCTGTGCCCTGGCACCCGGTTATGGGTGGCTGATGGTCGCCCGCGTGGTCACCGCGCTGGCACACGGCACCTTCTTCGGCGTGGGCGCGGTCGTCGCGACCGGGCTGGTGCCGCCGCAACGGCGCGCCTCGGCCATCTCGATCATGTTCACCGGCCTCACCGTGGCCACGCTGCTCGGCGTGCCGGCCGGCGCGTGGCTCGGGTTGCAGTACGGGTGGCGCGCGACCTTCTGGGTCATCACGCTGATCGGTGCGGCCGCCTTCGCGGTAATCGCCTTCTTCGTGCCGGCCAGCCGCCAAGGCGATGCGGCCGATGCTGCCCCCGCGCTGCTGCGCGACGAGCTGGCGGCCGTGCTTCGCCCACAGGTGCTGCGCGGCCTCGCGATGACGGTGCTCGGCTACGCCGGCGTGTTCACGGTGTTCACCTACATCCAGCCGCTGCTCACACGCATCACCGGCGTGCCGGATTCAGCGGTCTCGCCCATCCTGCTGGTGTTCGGTGGCGGCATGGCCGTTGGCAACCTGCTCGGCGGGCGCCTGGCCGACCGCGGCACCATGCCGGCCGCGCTGCGCACGCTGGCGGCGCTCGCCGCGGTGCTCGGTGCGATGCAGTTCGCCATTGGCACGCCGTGGTTGGCGGTGGCCTTCGTCGGGCTGCTCGGCCTCGCCGCTTTCGCCACCGTGGCACCGATGCAGATGCGCGTGCTGGAGCAGGCCTCTGGCGCGGGGCAGAACCTCGCGTCGAGCCTGAACGTCGCCGCCTTCAACCTCGGCAACGCGATCGGTGCGTGGGTGGGCGGTGTGACGGTCGAGCACGGGCCGGGGCTGCAGTCTTTGGGCTGGGTAGCCGCGCTCATCACACTAGTGGGCCTGGGCATCGCGCTGTGGAGCCACCGCGCCGACGCACGCGTCACGCCGCGCTCCGCCTTCGCTTGATTCATCACCATCACAAAGACATCACCATGGAACACCGCTTTCTCGGCCGCTCCGGCTTCAAGGTGCCGGCACTCGGCTTCGGCGCCGGCACCTTCGGAGGGCAAGGCCCGCTGTTCAGCGCCTGGGGCAACACCGACGTGGCGGGAGCGCGCCGCATCGTCGACATCTGCCTCGACGCCGGCGTGAGCCTCTTCGACACCGCCGACGTGTATTCGAGCGGTGCCTCCGAATCCATCCTTGGTGAAGCGCTCAAGGGCCGGCGCGGGCAGGCCATCATCTCGACCAAGCTCTCGCTGCGCAGCGGCGACGGGCCGAACGACGTGGGCTCGTCGCGCCACCACCTGATCGAAGCGACCGACGCGGCGCTGAAGCGCCTGCAGACCGACCACATCGACATCCTGCAATTGCACGCCTTCGACGCGATGACGCCGGTCGAACAAGTGCTGTCCACGCTGGACGACCTGGTGCGCGCCGGCAAGGTGCGGTACCTGGGCGTGTCCAACTTCTCTGGCTGGCAGCTGATGAAGTCACTGGCCGCGGCCGACCGGCTCGGCCTGCAGCGCTATGTGGCCAACCAGAGCTACTACTCGCTGATTGGCCGCGACTACGAATGGGAGCTGATGCCGCTGGGGCAAGACCAAGGCCTGGGCGCGATCGTGTGGAGCCCGCTCGGCTGGGGCCGCTTGACCGGCAAGGTGCGCCGCGGCCAGCCCCTGCCCGCCGGCAGCCGCCTGCACGAGACCGCCGGCTTCGCGCCACCGGTCGACGACGAGCGTTTGTACCGCGTGGTTGACGCGATGGACGAGGTGGCCGCCGAGACCGGCAAGACGCTGCCGCAGATCGCCATCAACTGGCTGCTGCAGCGGCCCACCGTGGCCAGCGTGCTGATCGGCGCACGCGACGCAGCTCAGCTGAAGCAGAACCTGGGCACACTGGGTTGGCAGCTCAGCGCCGACCAGGTCGCCCGGCTCGATGCTGCCAGCGCCACCACGCCGCCCTACCCTTACTACCCGTACTGGAATGGCCAGTTCGCCGAGCGCAGCCCGGTGGCGGTCAACCGCACAATCTGACTTCAGAGACCGAGATTTTTTTGACTCCGTTCGGGCTGAGCCTGTATTCCCGATCGCCCTGAGCTTGTCGAAGGGAGCCAGCGCAGTGCACGGCGCACCCTTCGACAGGCTCAGGGCGAACGGTAGAGGAACCTCAAGCCGTGGCGAACGGCGTGCGGATGTCAGACAAGAACTGCTGCGCGCGTGGGTGCTGCGGGCGGTTGAAGAAGTCGTCGGGCGTCGCGCGTTCGAGCACCCTGCCCTGGTCCATGAACAGCACGCGGTGCGCCACCTCGCGGGCAAAGCCCATCTCGTGCGTGACGACCACCAGCGTCATGCCGTCGCGCACCAGATCGCGAATGACGAGCAGCACCTCGCCGACCATCTCGGGGTCGAGCGCGCTGGTGGGTTCGTCGAACAGCATGATGGGCGGCTGCATCGCCAGCGCCCGTGCGATGGCCACGCGTTGCTGCTGGCCGCCCGACAACTCCGACGGATAGGCATTCGCCTTGTGCGCGAGGCCCACACGGTCCAGCAGCGCCAGGGCTTGTTCGCGCGCCACGGCAGGCGACAGGCGCTTCAAGGCCATCGGCGCGAGGGTGCAGTTGTCGATGGCCGACAGGTGCGGGAACAGGTTGAACTGCTGGAACACGAAGCCGATGTGCGAGCGGAAGGCGTTGACGTCGAGGCCCTTGGGGTGGATGTCTTCGCCATTGATCGAGATCGTGCCCGACTGGATGGCTTCGAGCCGGTTGATGGTGCGGATCAAGGTCGACTTGCCCGAACCGGATGGCCCGCAGACCACCACGACTTCGCCTTCGGCGATGGTCTCGTTGATGTCCACCAGGGCTTGGTAGGCGCCGAACCACTTGTTGACCTGGTCGAAGCGGATCATGCGGATGCTTTCAGAGGTTGCGGCAGCGGCTGCAAGTCCTTTCGCTGCGCCAGGCGCTGCTCGAGCCAGAACGCGAAGCGCGACAGCCCGAAGCAGAGCACGAAATAGGTGAGACCGAGCAGCAGGTAGACCTCGGCACCTCGGGTGAACACCTGGGTGTTGATCTGCGCGGCGATGAACGACACCTCGGTCAGCCCGATGATGTAGCCGAGCGAGGTTTCCTTGATGGTGGCAACGAACTGGTTCACCAGCGACGGCAGCATGTGGCGCAGCGCCTGCGGCAAGATCACGCGGCGCATGGTCTGCGCATAGCTGAGGCCCAACGAACGCGCGCTCTCGAACTGCCCCTTCGGCACGCCACGGATGCCGGCGCGCACGATCTCGGCGAGGTAGGCGCCGTCGAACACCACCAGCGCGATCAGCATGGTGCCGAACTGGTCGGTCTTCACGCCGGTGATGCTGGGCAGGAAGAAGTACGCCCAGAACACCACCATCAGCAGCGGCACGCCACGCACCACGAACACCAGCGCCGTGACCGGCCAGCGGATGACGCGGTAGGGGCTCACGCGGGCGAGCCCGAGCGCCACGCCCAGCGGCAGCGCGAGCACCAGCGCCAGCCCGGCCAACAGCACCGTGAGCGCCAGCCCGCCCAACGGCCCCTTCGGGTACTGGCCCACCAGGAAGTAGACCCAGTAGGTCTGGATGAGTTCGATCATGCGGTGCGCACCGGGTAGCGGTGGTGGTACCACGCACCGAGGCCGGTGATCACGAGCGACACCGCGAGGTAGGCGCTGGTGGCGAAGGCAAAGGCTTCGACGCTGCGGAACGAGGTCGACTCGACCTTGGCCGCCTGGTACATCATCTCGGCCACGCCGATCACGGTGGCGACGCTGGTGTTCTTCCACAAGTTCAGCGCCTGCGAGATCAGCGGCGGCACGGTAACGCGCAAGGCCTGCGGCAGGATCACGCGCCGCATCGTCGGCAGAAAGCCGAAGCCCAGCGCACGCCCGGCCTCGAACTGCACCAGCGGGATCGCACGGATGCCGCTGCGGATGTCTTCAGCCATGTAGGCCGCGGTGTAGAACGTCAGCGCCACCACCGCGCTGGCCAGTTCGATGTTGCCGGCATACAGCCACTGCCGCGCGGCCTCAGGCAGCAACTCGGGCGCCCCGAAGTACCAGAACAGCAGGTGGGCCAGCAGCGGCACGTTGCGTATGCCTTCCACATAGGCGGCGCCAAGCCAGCGCAGCAGCGCGAGCGGCGAAATGCGCAGCAGCGCCACCAGCACGGCCAGCGGCAAGGCGAACACGAGCGTGAGCGCAGCGAGCAGCAGCGAGACCCACAGGCCGCTCAATAGCCAGTCGTGGTACTGCCCGTGCTGCAGCAGGGCGAAATCGAAAGAAGGCATCGGCAGGTTGCAAAAAGCCCTGCCGCCCGACGGAGCGGCAGGGCGAAAGGTCAGGAGGTCACCCCAACCGTTCTACACCCGAATCAGAGCTTGTCGTTGTCGATCTTGAAGCTGCGCTTGTCGAACTGCAGCTTGGTGGCGGGGCCGTACCACTTGACGAAGAGCTTGTCGGCTTCGCCGGACGACTCCAGATCGCGCAGCACACCGTCGACCAGGGTCTTCAGGCCCTTCTCGCCTTTCTTGAGGCCAAGCGCCAGCGGCTCGACGCTGATGTTGGTCGGCAGGATCGCGTAGTCCTTCTTCGCCGGGCCGAGCTTGGCGAAGTCGTTCACCAGCGAGGCCTCGTCGTTGACGTAGCCCACGCCCTTGCCCTGCTGCAACGCGAGGAAGGCCTGCTGCGTGGTCTCGAAGGTCACGACGTCGACATTAGGCACGGCCTTGCGGATGTTGGGCTCCTGCGTGCCGCCCTTGACGGTGAGCACCTTCTTGCCCGCGAGCTGCGGCACGTCGGTGATGCCGCTGCTGGTCTTGACGAGAACTTTCTGGCCGGTGACGAAGGTGGTGAGCGAGAAGTCGATCAGCGCCTCGCGCTCCTTGTTGTGCGTGAGCGAGGCGGCGAGGATGTCGACCCGGCCTTGCTGCAGCTCGGGAATGCGCGCGGCCACGGCCAGCTGCTTGAACACCGGCTTGACGCCGATCTTCTTGGCGATGGCGCTGGCGATGTCGACCTCGTAGCCGACGATCTCGCGCGTCTTCGGGTCGACGAAGCTGTTGGGCTCGTCGGTGCCGAGCACGCCGATCACGAGTTCGCCTTTCTTCTTGATGTCGTCGAGCTGGTCGGCGCGCGCAGCCGCGGCGAAGACAAGCGAGGCTGCCGTGGCAGCGAACAGGGCGAACGTGCGTAAACGCAATGAATGCATTGAAGGACTCTCCATGAATGAAGACGTGAGGCTACCCTTGGCCAGTGCATTGACGAAGGAACGAAAAAGAATATCCATGTGCAAATGCCATCGCATCGAACCGGCTGGGCAGGTTGCCATCTTTGCTCCCCATCTCCGTTCGGGCTGAGCCTGTCGAAGCCGGCACGGTGCACAGCGCACCCTCCCTTCGACAAGCTCAGGGCGATCGGGAATACAGGCTCAGGGCGAACGGAGGAGGTATGTCACCAATCAGGTCTCTGCTTGCGGCACGCTCAAACCGGCAGAGGGTTCACCTTCCCGAATCGACCGCGCAGCCATTGCGTGACGCGTGCCGTGTTCCGCATGGCCGGCTTCTCGATGCCGCTGAAGGTGAGGAACGACAGCCCGATCAACACCGGCGTTAGCCCGACGATGAAAGTCCAGTGGGCCCAGGCAGAGCCTGGCAACGCCACGCCGAACCCGGGCAGCCAGTGAAAGAAGACGAACAGCACGATGCCGTGCAGCAGGTAGATGCTGTACGCCATTTCCCCGAGCGTTCGTGACACGGCGTGGGTGAGCAGCCCGAACAGGCTGGCGCCACACGCAATGAGGGTGAACGCGATCGAGATCAACAGCAGGGGAGCGACCCAGTGCGCCGTGGGGAACAGCGCGATGGCAGCTGCAACGCAGGCGATGGCCGCGCCCGACGCCCACCTGGACGAGGCCACGGCGTCAAGCCGACCAGAAGCCACCACCACCGCGGCAACGATGCCGCCCAGAAACGCCAGCAGGTGGTACGCCTCGGGCCGCCACACCACCAGCATCAAGGCCATCGCCACGGCGCCGAGCGCCACGTAGCGGCGCGGCACATCGACCCGGATGATCAGCGCGAGGAGCGGCAGCGACACATAGAAGAGCCATTCGTAGGGAAGCGACCAGGTGACCCGGGCCACGATGTTGCTGGTCTGGGCCACGCCGTTGAGGTCGGGTGCGCCGGCCACGGTGAACAGCGTCCACTGGAGCACGCCCTTTGCCAGCTTCGCTCCGGTGCCGTTCAGCGCCCCGCCGGAGACGACCGCGACGATCGCGAACAGACAGATCATCGCGAACACATACAGCGGGGCGAGCCGCAGCACCCGCGACACCGCCAGTTGCAGCCAGTCGACCGGGCGCCGCCGGCCATTGAGCAGCTTGGTGAAGAACAGGAAGCCGGTGATCATGAAGAACATCGCCACGCTGGTTTGGCCGAAGTGCGTGTACAGATTCGACGGCGCGGCCTTCCATTCACCGCTTCGAAGATAGAAGTACCAGATGGCGGAGTGGTGCATGAACACGAAGAACGCCAGGTAGCCGCGCAGACCGTCGATGCCAGCGAAACGCCCCGCTTGCTTGGGTGCGCCGAAGAGTCTGACGAGAAGCACCGTCGTGCCCAATGCCACCAACAGGGCGGCAAGAGGCGGCAAGGGGCTGACGGGGTTCATGGGCGCTGGCGCCAAGAGGCGATGCCGACGACGGGCAGCGCCGCCATCAGACCGCGGCGAGTGCTTGCGCCAGGTCGTCGCGCAAGTCGTCGAGGTCTTCCACGCCCACCGACAAGCGCACCAGCGCGTCGCCGATGCCCAGCGTGGCACGCGTCTCGGCGGGGATGGTGGCGTGGGTCATGATCGCCGGGTGCTCGATCAGGCTTTCGACACCGCCCAGGCTCTCGGCCAGCGCGAAGATGCGCACCGCTTCGAGAAAGCGGCGGGCGCCGGCCAGATCGGTCTTGAGGTCGAGCGAGATCATGCCGCCGAAGCCGTGCATCTGCTTCTTCGCGAGCGCGTGCTGCGGGTGCGATTCGAGGCCGGGGTAGCGCACGCGCGCCACCTTGGGCTGCGCTTCGAGCCACTGCGCCAGCGCGAGCGCGCTGCTGCAATGGCGTTCCATGCGCAAAGCCAGCGTCTTCACGCCACGCAAGGCCAGGTAGCTGTCGAAGGGGCCGGCAATGGCACCGATCGAGTTCTGCAGGAAGCCGAGACGCTCACGCCAGTCGGCCTGGCGCGGCTCGCTGCCCACGATGGCGACGCCACCGATCACGTCGGAGTGGCCGTTCAGGTACTTGGTGGTCGAGTGCACCACCACGTCGAAACCCAGTTCGAGCGGGCGCTGCACCCACGGGCTGGCGAAGGTGTTGTCGGCCACGGCGATCAGCCCGTGCTCGCGCGCGATCTGGGCCAGCGCCGCCAGGTCGGCGAGCTTGAGCAGCGGGTTGCTCGGCGTCTCGACCCACAGCATGCGCGTCTCGGGGCGGATGGCCTTGCGCACGGCATCGAGGTTCGACAGGTCGACGAAGCTGAAGCGCGTGCCGGCGCTGCGCTTGCGTACGCGCTCGAAGAGCCGGTAGGTGCCGCCGTAGAGATCGTCGCTCGCGATCACGTGCGCACCGGCATCCAGCAGTTCGAGCGTGGTCGAGATGGCGGCGAGGCCCGAGGCGAACGCGAAGGCCTGCGCACCGCCTTCGAGGTCGGCCACGCAGCGCTCCAGGGCCCAGCGCGTGGGGTTGTGCGAGCGGCCGTAGTCGAGCCCCTGGTGCACGCCCGGGCTGCTTTGCACATAGGTGGAGGTGGCGTAGATCGGCGGCATGATCGCGCCGGTGCTCGGGTCGGGGGACTGCCCGGCGTGGATCACGCGGGTCGCGAACTTCTGCTTCTTGCCGTCTGTCTTGCCCGTCTTGGGGTCGGTCATCGCTTGTTCTTTCGCAGGTGGTTGAGTAAATCGAAACGGGTGATGAGGCCATGGAAGCCCGCTGCATCGGCCACGATGGCGACGAGCCCGCTGGCCAGCACGCGGCGCAGCGCCGGCAGGCCGGCATCGGGCGCCAGCGTCTGCAGCGCGGTGCTCATCGCACTCTTCACCGGCTCGTTGTAACGCGAGGAGTCTTCCTGCACATGCAGCAGCAGGTCGGACTCGTCGACCACACCGACCAGCGTGCTGCCGTCGAGCACCGGCAGCTGCTGCACGTCGGCGAGGCGCATGCGCTTGAAGGCGGTGAGCAACGTGTCGCCAGGTTGCACCGAGACCACGCTGCCGTCTTCGGCACGCCGCGCGATCAGGTCGCGCAGGTCGCCGTAGCGGCGCTGCTTGAGCAGGCCTTCGTCGATCATCCAGGCGTCGTTGTAGACCTTGCTGAGGTAACGCGTGCCGGTGTCGCACACGAAGCTCACCACGCGCAGCGGTTTCGTTTGAGCACGGCAGAAGCGCAGCGCGGCCGCGAGCAGCGTGCCGGTGGACGAGCCACCCAACAGGCCTTCGGCCTTCAGCAGCTCGCGCGCCGCGGCAAAGCTCTCTTCGTCGGAAATAGCGTACGCGTGCTTCACCGAAGAGAAGTCGGCAATCGGCGGGATGAAGTCTTCACCGATGCCCTCGACCGCCCACGAGCCTGCTGCACCGTGGGTCCCAGTGAGCACATGGTCGCGCAAGATGGAGCCGACCGGATCGGCGAGAACGAATTCGAGCTTCGACTGCACGCGTTGGAAGAAGTGCGTGAGGCCCGTCATCGTGCCGGCGGAGCCGACGCCAACGACGATGGCGTCGAGCTCGTGGCCGCACTGCTGCCAAATCTCGGGGCCGGTCGATGTCTCGTGCGCGAGCGGATTCGCGGGGTTGTTGAACTGGTCGGCGAAGAAGGAGCCAGGGATCTCCTTGGCCAGACGCGCCGCGTAGTCCTGGTAGTAGGCCGGGTCGCCCTTGCCGACGTCGCTGCGCGTCATGTGCACCTCGGCGCCGAGAGCTTTCAGGTGCAGCACCTTCTCGGTCGACATCTTGTCGGGCACGACCAGCACCACGCGGTAGCCCTTCGCACGCGCTACGAGCGCGAGGCCCAGGCCAGTGTTGCCGGCGGTGGCTTCGATCACCGTGCCGCCGGGCTTCAAGCGGCCGTCGCGCTCGGCGGCTTCGATCATCGAGCGGCCGACACGGTCCTTGATCGAACCGCCGGGGTTCTGCGATTCAAGCTTCAGCAGCAAGGTGCAGGGGCCGGTGTCGAGCCGCGTCACCTGCACCAGCGGCGTATTGCCGATCAGGTCGAGGACAGCAGGGCGTTGGGTGCGTGAAGGGTCGTCAGTGCGCGGCATGACGCGGTGATAGAGGCCACCCCTATTTCTGTCAAGCGCAAGGAGATTCGCTGGCGTCGATCGATGCGGATTCCGAGGATCGACCCAAAGAAAATGCACTTGGCCGAGCCGCCGCAGGCCCGGCAAGAGTCAGCCCCACAAAGCAAAAAGCACTTGGCCGCTGGTGCGTGCCAAGTGCTTTGCCTCGCGAGGGAGATTTTGGTGGGCCCTGACAGATTCGAACTGTCGACCAACGGATTAAGAGTCCGCTGCTCTACCAACTGAGCTAAGAGCCCCACTTTTAAAACGCTTGTGAAAGCGTTCTAGAAAAACTGGTGGGTTGTGCGGGATTCGAACCCACGACCAACGGATTAAAAGTCCGCTGCTCTACCGACTGAGCTAACAACCCGTAAAGCCCACGATTATAGCTGGCTTCGAAAGGTCGCTTCAAACAAATCGGCGAAGCACGCATTGTAGCGCTTCACCGGCCGCCACGAAACCGAACGTTGCGGTGACAACAACACTCGACCCATACCCGTGGCAATTGAGGCTGCCATCGCCCTCTGGCGCATCAACCGGCGGCGACACCGGCTCGCGCGAGAACACGCAGCGCACGCCCATGGCGCCGGTGCGCGCGGCACCATGCTGTTTGCGCAAGCGTTGCCGCAGCGACGCGAGCAAGGGGTCGTGCGTGACCTGCGCGAGATCGTCCACCTCAACCGCTTGCGACAGCTGCTTGCCGCCAGCTGCACCCACGCTGACGAACGGCAAACGCGTCTGCAGTGCCCAGTGCACCATGGCCGTCTTGGCTTGCACCTGATCGCAGGCATCGACGAGCACGTCAACATCGCGCGGCAACAAGGCTGGCCAGTTGTCGGCAGTGACGAAATCGTCGACGAACTGAACGTCGCATCCCGGGTGGATGTCGGCGATACGCTCGCGCAGCGCCACGCCCTTGGATGCGCCGATCGTTGCACCCACCGCCTGCACCTGGCGGTTGATGTTGGATTCGGCCACGTGGTCCATGTCGAACAGTGTCAGCTCGGCAACGCCGCTGCGGGCGAGCGCTTCGACCGTCCACGACCCCACGCCGCCGAGCCCCACCACGCCGATGCGCGCAGCGCGCAAACGCTGATAGCCTGCGTCGCCATACAAGCGGCGCAAACCGCCGAAGCGCCGCTCCAGATCGGGAGCCAGTTGGTCGAGCGAGGCGTTCATGGCCCCGCGTTACTTGAGCGAGGCCAGACGTTCCTTGCCTGCTTGCGCCGCTTCGGACTTGGGATAGGTCTTGAGCAGATCGTCGAGGGTGCGCTTCGCGCCCTTCGCGTCCTTCAGCTCCATCTGGCAGTTGGCAACCGACAGCAAGGCTTCGGGTGCACGCGGGTGATCGGGCGCACTCGCCACCAGCGAGCGGAACGACGCCATGGCTTCCTTGTAGTCGCGCATGCCGTACTGCGCATTGCCCAGCCAGAACAAGGCCGAGGCGTTGTAGCCGCTGCCCGGGTAGCGGCGGTTGAAGGCCGACAGTGCCGCAGACGCCGGAGCGAAATCGCCCTTGCGCAGCAGGGCCATGCCTTCTTCGAACTGGCGCTGCTCTTCGGGGTCGGCGAGGAACTCCTTGCCGTCGACCGAGACCTTTTTCGGCTCGAGCTTGCGGATGCGGTCTTCCACGCCTTGCTGCGCGTCTTTCTGCTGACGCTGCAGCTCGACCACGTCACGCGTCAGCTGCTCGCCCTGGCCGCGCAGCTTGGCCATGTCGGAGCGCATGAGTTCGAGCTGGTTGTTGAGGTCTAGCAGGCTGCGCTTGAGCTGGTTGATTTGCTCCGCCAGCTGCGCGTTGTCGGCCTGCGACGCCTTGCTGCGAGCTTCACTTTGATCCAGCCGGGCGCGTATGTCGAGGATGGCCTTGCGCGCTTCGTCGTCGTCGAACAGGCCCGCCTGCGCCGCCGGCGCGACGAGCGCCAGCGCCAACAGCCAGGCCGCAGGCCGAGAGCGCATCAAAAGCGAGCGAGGCATGGTTTCAGGTCTCAACGGCTGGTGAGTTCAGCGCGGCGGTTCTTGGCCCAGGCCGCTTCGTCGCTGCCTTGCACGGCCGGTCGTTCCTTGCCGAAGCTGACGGCTTCGACCTGCGTGTCGTTCACGCCAAGCAGCTTGAGCGCCTTGGTCACCGACTCGGCGCGCTTCTGGCCCAGCGCGAGGTTGTACTCGCTGCCACCGCGTTCATCGGTATGGCCTTCGACCGACAGCTTCTTCGTGCGGTCTGCCGACAGAACCTTGGCCTGCGCTTCGACGACAGGGCGGAACTCATCCTTGATCACGAAGCTGTCGTAGTCGAAATAGACCACGCGCGCCAGCTCGGCGTTGGCCGTGTTCTTGGTCAGGTCGACGCTCGCAACCTTGCTGCCCGAGTTGGCGTTGGTGGCAGCACCGCTGCTGCTCGACGAGGTAGCCGGCGTGCGCGATTCGACGGGCGCGGCCTTGTTCTCGAGCGGAACATTGGATGCGCAACCTGCCATCACGGCAGCGGCAACCAGAGCGAAGGCGGTGAACTTGATGTTTTTCATGGGTATAGCTCCTGTCATAAAGAAAGAAATCAGCGAACTCTCGGGGTTCGCTAGCGGTCGTACGGGCCCCACATCGGCTCGCGCACGTCGGCCGTGGTCGACACCAGCTTCGCCTTGATCTTGCCATCGAGCGTGGTGGTCATCAAGACATCGCGGCCGCCGCTGCGGGTGGCGTAGATGATCAAGCGGCCGTTGGGTGCAAAGCTGGGGCTTTCATCGTCGCGTGTGTCAGTGATGGCCTGGGGCGTCGCGCCCTTTGACAACTCTGCCACGTAGAGCTTGAACGCCCCGCTCTGCCGCGAAATGTAGGCCATATATCGGCCATCAGGGCTCAGTGCGGGACTGATGTTGTAGTCACCGGTAAAACTGACACGTTCGACCGCGCCACCCGCCACCGGCACGCGGTAGATCTGCGGGCCGCCACTGCGGTCGCTCACGAAGTAGAGCGTGCGGCCATCGGGCGAAAAGGTGGCTTCGGTGTCGATCGACGGGCTGCTCGTCACGCGGCGGGGGTTCTCGCCGTTGCGGCCCATCACGAAGATCTGCGAGCCGCCTTCGCGGCTGAGCGTGGCGACGAGCGACTGGCCGTCAGGCGACCAGGCAGGCGCACTGTTGGAGCCGCGGAAGTTGGCGATCACGCGCCGCTTGCCCGAAGCCACTTCCTGGGCATAGACCACCGCCTTCTGCGCCTCGAAGGACACGTAGGCCAGCTCCTGCCCGTTGGGCGACCAGGCCGGCGAAATGATGGGCTCGGGGCTGTTGAGCGCGACCTGCCCGCCTTCGCCGTCGGCATCGGCTACACGCAGCGCGTAGCGGGTACCCGACCGGGTGACGTAGGCGATTCGGGTGGAGAACACGCCCTTCTCGCCGGTCAGCTTCTCGTAGACGAAGTCGGCGATGTGGTGGGCTGCCAGGCGCAGGTCGGCAGGCGCTACCGCATTGCTCTGCCCACCCAGGTCCTTGCCCTTGACCACGTCCCACAGCTTGAAGCGCATGTCGAAGCGGCCATCGGCCAAGCGCGTGACCGAGCCGCCAACGAGCGCATCGGCCCCCTTCGAACGCCATTCGCTCATCTGCGGCTGGCCGGCTTCGTCGATCAGCGCGGTGGTGTCGATGCCCCGGAACACGCCGGCACGCTCGAGGTCGGCTCGCACGATGGCGGAGAGTATTTGGGTGGTGCGATCTTCATCGCGGAAACGCGCGACAGCGATGGGCACCTGGGTGGCGCCGACGCCGGAGATCTCGACCCGAAACTGGGCCAATGCGGGGCCTGCGAGCGCCAAGCCGGAGGCCGCAGCAACGGAACTTCCAAAGGAACGTCGATTCATCAGCATGACTTCTCCTGACTTCTTGTTTTCAGATTGGTTCAATGGGATTGCGCACTTGCTGTGTCAGCAGGCCCATCTTCAAGTAGCGGTAGTACGTGCCTTCGGCGACATAGATCGCCAGCACGAACCCCAGCCGGCCATCGAGAAAGCCTCGTTTCAGACCATAACAGCGTACGAAGGCCCAAAAACCATGGGCAAGCGCCGCACCCAAACCGCCGCTGCGCCCGGCAGCTACCTTGTCGAGCGCACGGCCGCTGCTGTAGCGGTTCATCTTGTCGAGCGCGTCGTCCAGCGTGGGCATGGTGTCGTGCAGCAAGTCCCCCGCCAAGCGATCCACTCGACCATTCACCTGCAAGCGCTCATGCACCAAGTCGCTGGTGAAGCGCCCGCTCTCGCGGCGAAACAGGCGCAGCACGCGGTCGGGGTACCAGTCGCCGTGGCGGATCCACTGACCACAAAAGCGCGAGATGCGCGACAGCTCGTAGCCATCGGCCGCCCGTTCACTCTTGATGGCAGCCTGGATCTGCGCAGCCAATGCCTCGCTCACACGCTCGTCGGCATCGATGCTGAGCACCCAGCGGCCACGCGCCAACTCGAGCGCGCGGTTCTTCTGGATGCCAAAGCCTGGCCAGTCATCGGTCTTGACCACCCGAGCGCCAAGCGACGCGGCGATCTCCCGGGTGTCATCGGTGCTGCCCGAATCAACCACCACCCATTCGTCGGCAAACGCTACGCTTTTCAGGCAGGCCGCGATGTGCCGACTTTCGTTGCGGGTGATGAGGGTGACGGACAGCGTGATGTCGGGCATGTAGGGGCGAAAGGGGGCAGAAGCATGCCAGTTCGGGTGGCCGGATTGTAGGCAGCCCGGCGTTGGATAATCCACGCTGAATGAGCACACCCACCCTGCCCCTGAAACAGCGCCTCGCACGCATTGCGCCCTACTTTTCCGGCACGAGCAGAGGCTTCATCTTGGTGGTCATCGGTTCTGTCATCGGTGCAACCACCGAGCCATTGATTCCGGTCGTGATGAAGCTGTTGTTCGACAAGGGCTTCAAGGGGCCGCCGCCCTTCCCGCTGTGGACAGTTCCAGCGGTGATCATCGGCATCTTCGCGATCCGCGGCCTGTCGGGGTTGATGGCCGAGTACGGTCTGTCTTGGTCGGCCAATCACGGCACGCAAGCGCTGCGCACTGCCATGTTCGAACGTTTGATGACGGTGTCGCCTGAACTGTTCAGCAAGAGCAGCGCCAGCAGCCTCACCAATACGCTCACCTACGAGGTGCAATCTGGTGCCGGCATGCTTGTCGGCTCGGTGCTGACACTGGTGCGCGATTCGCTCACGCTGGTGGCACTGTTGGGTTATCTGCTTTACCTCGACTGGAAACTCACACTCTTTGTGGGTGTGCTCTTTCCGGCCATTGCGCTGGCGATGCGCAAGCTCAGCCGCCGCCTGCACCGGCTTACTATCGAAGGCCAAAAAGCCACTGACCAGCTTGCCTATGTGGTCGAAGAGAACGTGCTGGCTTGGCGCATCGTGCGATTGCATGGTGCCGAGAAATCGCAAGCCCGGCGCTTTGGCCATGGCAGCGATCTGCTTCGCCGCCTGGCCATCAAATCGACCATGGCCGCGGCCACCATGACCCCAATCACCCAGATGATCTCGGCCAGTGCCCTGTCTGCCGTGATCGTCGCAGCGTTGTGGCAGAGCGGTCAGCACGGCGGCACGGCCGGCAGCTTCGTGGCCTTCATCACCGCCATGCTGATGTTGCTGGCGCCGCTCAAGCACCTGTCCGAAGTCACCGGCCCCATCACGCGCGGACTGGCGGCCCTGGACCGTGGGGTGGCGCTCATCAACGACGCGCCCGCCGAGCAAGGTGGTAGCCATGACCCCGGCCGCGCACGTGGGCAAATCGAGCTGCGCAAGGTCAGCTTGGCCTACAAGAGCGACCAAACGCCAGCGCTCGACGAGGTGAGCCTGCAGCTAAAAGTTGGAGAAACCGTGGCGCTCGTCGGCCCTTCCGGTGCCGGCAAAACCACACTGGTCAATTTGCTGCCTCGCTTTCTCGAGCCCACTGGCGGCGAGTTGCTGCTGGACGGCCACCCCCTGCGAGACTGGAACATGACCGCGCTTCGCCGGCAGTTCGCGCTGGTGAGTCAGGACGTGGTGCTGTTCAACGGCACCGTGGCAGAGAACGTCGCGCTCGGCGGTACTGAAAGTGAAGCGCTGGACCGCGAAGGCGTGCGCGCTGCGCTGCAGGCAGCCAACATGCTGCAGTTCGTAGAGAGCCTGCCGCAGGGTTTGGACACGATGATTGGTCACAACGGCAACCAGCTCTCCGGCGGCCAACGTCAGCGGCTGGCCATCGCACGAGCCATCTACAAGGACTCACCGATCCTCATCCTTGATGAAGCCACCTCTGCGCTTGACTCGGAATCGGAGCGCCTGGTGCAGGAAGCGCTCGAAACGCTGATGCGTGGTCGCACCAGCCTCGTGATTGCCCACCGGCTTTCGACGATCAAGTCGGCTGATCGGGTGCTGGTGCTCGAAGGCGGCCGCGTAGTGGAGCAAGGCACGCACGCAGAGTTGCTGGCGCTGAACGGTCTATTCGCCCACTTGCATTCACTGCAATTCAAGACCGATACCCGGCCGTCTCTGGAAATGCCACTCTAATGGCCAAGCTCAGCATCATCACCGCCGTGCACAACCAGCTGGCAGTCAATCGCTGGTATGTCGAACATCTGAAGCGCTACACCCAGCAGCCCTACGAACTGATCATCATCGACAACGCCTCCACCGACGGCTCGGCGGAGTTCTTCGAATCGGTCGGCGCGAAGGTGATCCGCAATGAAGCCAATTATTCGTACCCTTACACGCAAAACCAGGGCATCGCAGTCGCACAGGGTAAATGGCTGGCCTTTCTGAACAACGATATCGTCGTGCCACCCGCCTGGGACACTCGGCTGCTGGCCAGTGCCGAGCGCAACGGGCTGGACCTGCTAACCGTGTGCGGCATCGAGTGCATCGAGACGCCTGAAGCCACCAAGCAGCTGCGCCGCCACTGGAAGCGAGCCGCCCTGCCCATGCGCCTGTTCGGCGCCACGCAACCCTGGCTGAAGCTCGCGCACCGCTGGATGTATGGCAACTGGGAGACCTTCAGCCGCGACCGCGCACAACGTTTCGAGGGGCAAATTCTCGAAGGCTACGTCGGCAATTCGGTGCTGATGAATCGTCGCGCCATCGAACTCGTTGGCCTGTGGGATGAGCGCATCCAGGCCGCCGATGCCGACCTTTTCCTTCGCGCCAAGAAGCGCGCAGTGGAACATGGCGATGTGAAGCCATTGCACATCGCACTCGACGTCTTCGTGCACCACTACATCCGCATCACGATGCGCGCCAACCCGCCAGCGTTTGCCGATGCGAACCGCCTGATCTCCTTGGACCAGAAGTGGAGCCGCGAAGAAGCTCTTCGGCTGCAGCCATCGCCATGACCCCATCGATCAGCGGATTCACTTTTCTACGCAACGGCGTGAAGCTGGGTTTCCCGTTCGAGGCTTCGGTGCGCTCGTTGCTGCCGCTGGTCGACGAATTCGTGATTGCCGTCGGCCACGGCGAAGATGACACCCGCGAGCGCCTGCTGGCCATCGGCGACCCGAAGATCCGCATCATCGACACGGTGTGGAACGAACGCATGTCCGAACGCGGTTTCGTCTACGCGCAGCAGAAGATGATCTCGCAGTACGCCTGCACCGGCGACTGGGCTTTTTATCTGGAAGGCGACGAGGTCTTGCACGAGGACGAACTGGGCGCCATTCGCAGTGCCGTCAACCAGCACCACGCTAATCCGCGAGTCGAAGCTTTGGTGTTCGACTACCTGCATTTTTACGGCTCGCCGCACTGGCTGGCCGTGAGCCCTGCCTGGTATCGGCGCGAATGCCGACTCATCCGCAACACCATCCGTACCTATGCGCCCGACGGCCAGTTCTGGGTGGTGATGGACCGGCACCGCCGGGGCCGTCACCCCCGTGCGGCCTTGGCCAACGCCCACATCTACCACTACGGCCACGTTCGCCGCACCGACTACATGCAAGCCAAGATGGATCAGGTCAGCAAGTACTGGTCGCATGGCGCACCGAAAGTGCAGTACGGCAACATCGATCCTCAGTCGCTGAGCCCCTACACCGGCAGCCACCCCGCTCTGATGGCGCACTGGCTGGCCACCGAAGCCGAACTGCATTTCGCGCCCGACCCGTCGCACGTGCCGACGCGCCGAGAGCGCAAGCACCGCTGGTCGATGCTGCTGGAGCGCTGGTTCAGCTGGGACCTGAGCCGCAAGCACTACCGACTGGTGCCCTGACCCGATGAAGCCCCTCGCCCGACACGTCGCGCTGAGCCTGGGCATGATCGATTCTCTGAGCGATGGCCTCGGCGAGTTTTCCACCCAGATCTGCGAACGCGTGGTTGCCGCGGCACCCGAGTGGCGCGAGCGCCATGGCGTGCAGTTCCACCTCCACATGCCCAAGCGCTGGCACGGCCACTTCGGCGACGCTGTGGCCTACCTGGCCACCCGCAAGCTGCAGGGCTACTGGCATTGGCAGGGCGTGCGGCGATTCGATGTGTGGCATGGCCTCAACCAGCTCGGCCGCATCGTGCCGCCGCTCGGTACGCGCCACGCGTTGCTGACCATTCACGACCTCAACCCGATCTACCACGATGCCGCACCCGAAGTACGCAAGGCGCTGCTCAAGCTGACCCGCCGATTGCGTAGGTTCGACGAGGTCAGCACCCTGACGCAGCATGTCGAACGCGACATTCGCCAGCACCTGCAATGGTGCGGGCCGATCAGAGTCATCCCCAATGGCGCTCGCGATCTCACCGCCCACCCGCAGCAGGCCATCGAAGGCGTGGTGCCGGGGCGCTTCTTGCTGCACCTGAGCCGCATGGCGGCATCCAAGAACCCTCAGAGCCTGGTGGACATGGCTGCTTCCTGGCCGGAGCAAGACGTCGTGCTCGCCGGTGCGCGCACGCGCGATTCCGACCGTCTGCTGGCGCAGGCCCGCGAGCGCGGCATCGGCAACCTGCGCGTGGTGCAGGACGTGAGCGACCCGCAGAAGACCTGGCTCTATGCCAACTGCCGGGCTTTTCTGTTCCCCTCGCTGACTGAAGGCTTCGGTCTCCCCCCGCTGGAGGCGATGCATTTCGGCAAACCAGTGTTCTTGTCGCGGCTGACCAGCCTGCCCGAGGTGGGCGGCAGCGCGGCGGCCTATTTCGACAGCTTCGAACCCGAGGCGATGCGCCGGCTCATCGAGACCGAGCTGCCTCGGATGATGCAGCTGTCCGTCGCCATCCGGGCGCACGCGGCCCGCTTCAGCTGGGACCGCGCCGCACAGGACTACATGGGCATTTACCGCCGCATGCTGGGCGACGTCACCTCGCCATAGCGGCCAGGGCACTCAGCACCACATCCGCCACCGGCACGTCGTCGACCGTCGTCTTGCCGTGCAGCGACAGCGTGCGGTTGGCTGCCGTCACACGAAAACGCGGCTCGATGAGGCCGGCGAACAATGCCACCACCGGCACATCGGCGGTGTGGGCCACGTGCAGCAGGCCGCCATCGGCACACAACACCAGCGCACAGCGGCGCATCAGCGCGTGAACTTCGCCCAGGCTGTGCTGGCCCACGCGGTCGATGAGCGAGAGGCCTGTGTCGGCCGCCTGCAGGGCGTCGCGCATGGGAATGCCGTTGTCCGAGCCCAGGAGCACCACCGGCGCGCGCAGCCCCGCCGCGCGCAGACCACGCAGTACCTCGGGCCATCGGGTGTAGGTGCGCCAGTCGCGCACGCCGCCCAATGCCACGGCGATCGATCTCACCGGCAGGCCCAGGCGCTCGATAGCGGCCTCTTCATCGGGTGACGCCTGCATGCTCGGCCGTGCCAACCGGTCGAGCGCGTCCAGGCCGAGCGGCGATCGCAGCAGCTGGGCCAGGCGATAGAAGCCGAACAAGGTGCGGTTGAACTCCGGCCCGGTATAGAAGCCCTGCATGTGGGCGAACGGCACGCGGCGAAAGTTGCCCAGCTTGTCCTTCAGCGAGCGCGACGAGGTGCCGTGCAGCAAGACCAGATCGTACGGGCCGCCCAGATCGGCGGGCGACGATGCGACCTGCGTGAACACGTCGTCGTGGCGGTAGAGACCGAGCAGATGGGCGTCGGTCAGCAGGTCGAGCCGCTCGACGCGGCCTTTCAACAACACACGTGCCGCCAGGTCCATCAGCGAGTCACCGACCTGCGGCGTCCCCTGATGGATCCACAGCACCCGCCGATGCACGGCCAAGTCGATGCGCGTGCATTGCAGCGGCCCCTGCCCGTGCCAGGCGAGGTTGAGTTCGCGCAGTGCGCGGCGGCGTGCTACCTGCCACCACGACACCTGGCTCGCGTACTGGTCGGCGTTCGACGGCAGCGGCTGGCTGAAAGGCGGCGTCCAGGTGGCCCGGACGTACTCTGACAACCTGTGGTTCAGCGACGGGAGTTTCATCTCAAACCCCGCGTCCGGTCAGCCGCGACGCCAGGGCCTTCAGCTTCAACCGCCACCACAGTCGGGGCTCGGACCCTGGCTCACCCGATGCCGCGCGCCGCGCACGCAGCAGGCGCTCAGCCGCCGCGAACTGGTTTTCCCGGATCAGCGCCTTGCAGATGCCCAGCGCCTGCGGCGTCAGGGCAGCCGGCCCGTGCAAGGCGTCAATGGCCTGGTCGATCAAGCGCTGGAATGCAGCCCAGGCCGGCCGCAGCGCCGGCCTGGACCACGCGCCTCGCTTCAGCTCGCGCAACAAGCTGCCAAAGTAGTGCGCCTGCAGGGCCGAAGGGGCCAGCGATTCCACGAAGGCCAGTGTCTCTGTCGGGTCGAGCAGAGCCGGCAGGTGATACAGCCCATGAAAGCCGAACACCACCGGCGTGAGCGCGTCGTCTTCCACCGCGAAGCGACGCGCGAGATCGACTGGCGCAAACCGGATGCCCCCGGCTTCCAGCCGCGCGCGATGGGTGCAGCAGATGCAGATGTCTTCCGGGTGGGCGGGAGTGACCGCAGGGTCCTGCAAGGCTTTCAGCAGGCGCACGGAGCGCAGGGAAAAGCCCCCGTTGCCCACCGACCAGGGGCCGGGGATGTGATGCCATGGGGCGCCTATGTAGTCCACATCGAGAAACTCATCGCGCCAAGCGGCCGCATCGAGCACATAGCCGTCCCATTGCACGATCAGCACATGCGAGGTGCGAATCGGATCGGCCAGCCGCTTGATCATGAATTCGGAGTAGGCCTCGATGCTCCGCAGCGCGTCGATCTCCACCCAGCGCACCCCTTCCGGCAGGCTGTGCCCTTGCAGCGAGCCCCGGTCGGTGATCAGCACCGCGTCGCCGAAAGCGACCTTCTGCAGGCACTGCTGCATGGCCTTCAGAGCCCAGGGCAGCCTGGGGGTGCAGTCCACGCAGCACAAGGTCACCTGGGGGAGAGAGAGGGCGGTCATGTGCGGTAGTGGCTTCGACGGGTCGGCGCGTGGCGCCGCATTCTCCGCGCAAACCCCGGCTGCCGGGGTTTGCGATTGCCGTTCGTTGGCAGGCCGCCACTGCCAGATAATCGCCGTCGCCTTGTGCTAACCACGACCCAGCATGTTCAATCCGAAGATCATCGCTTTCCACCTGCCTCAGTACCACGAGGTTGAGGAGAACAACCGCTGGTGGGGCCAGGGGTTCACCGAATGGACCAACGTTCGCCGGGCCAAGCCGCTATTTCATGGCCACCGCCAACCTCGCGTTCCAGAGCGCGAGCACTACTACGACATGACCGCGCGGGCCACACGCGAATGGCAGGCACAGCTGGCCCGCAGCAAGGGCGTCTACGGCTTCTGCTACTACCACTACTGGTTCAAGGGCCAGCAGCTCTTGGAAAAGCCGGTGGACGCGCTGATCGAAGACGGCAGCCCCGATTTCCCGTTTTGCTTGGCCTGGGCCAACGAGCCCTGGACCCGTGCCTGGGACGGCGGAGAGAAGGACGTGCTGATGGCCCAGTCCTACGGCGACCAGGCCGATTGGGACAAGCACTTCGCCTACCTTCTGCATGCCTTTCGCGACTCGCGCTACATCCGTGTCGAGGGCAAGCCGATCTTCCTCATCTACCGCACCGCGGCCATTGAGGCCATGCCCGAGATGCTCGCGCGTTGGCGCAGCCTGGCCGCCGAGGCTGGCCTGCCGGGCCTGCACATCGTCTCGATGCTGACCGGTACGCGGGCCGATGAGCGACTGAGCCTGTTCGATGCGCGGGCCGAGTTCGAGCCGATGTACACGCTGCAGCACCACCTGACGTCGGGGCATAAGCGCCGGGAAAAGCTGGTGCGGCACCTGAGCAAGCTGCGCCGCTATTTCGTTCGAGATGCGCGCCCGCACAAGCTGAGCACGCACGACTACGCCGCGCTGTGGAAGCAGATCACCCGGCGTGCGCTGGGCCCCCATATCTATCCCGGCGCCTTTGCCGACTGGGACAACAGCCCTCGCCGCGGCCTGCGCGCGCTGGTGCTGCGCAACTTCGACAAGGCCGCCTTCCGTGCCGGCCTGGCCACGCAGTTGCGCAAGGCGCGTGAACAGAAAGCGCCCTTCCTGTTCTTCAACGCGTGGAACGAATGGGCTGAAGGCACCTACCTCGAGCCCGACACCGAGAATCAGAGCTTCTTTCTCGACACCATCCACCAACTGACGGTCCAGCCGGCCCCCCCATGAACCTGCCTGACACCCACCTCGACCTCGGTTGCGGCAAGTTCCCGCGCAACCCCTACGGGCGCACGCGCCGCTACGGGGTGGACATCCGTGAATTACCCGTCAGCACCAGCTTCGAGTCGCGTGTGGCCAACCTGGCCCTGGAGCCCATTCCGTACGTCAACGGCATGTTCGGCTCGGTCTCGGCCTTTGACTTCATCGAGCACATCCCGCGCGTCCTGGCAGTGGACGGCGGCCGGCGCACCAGCTTCCCTTTCATCCTGCTGATGAACGAGATTTGGCGGGTGCTTGCCCCGGGTGGCCGCCTCTACGCCGTCACGCCCGCCTTCCCCAAGCCGGAGGCCTTCGTCGACCCGACGCATGTGAACATCATCACCAGCCGAACCCACGAATACTTCTGTGGTGCGCGTCCGCTGGCGCGCATTTATGGCTTCGAAGGGCACTTCAAGCTCTTGCGCACCGGCTGGGTCAACTTGCACGACCTTGACTTCACCGGCCCCGAGAAAGAGGCCGAGCGCGAAGAACTGGGCCGCAAACGGGCCCGAGATCGGCAACCCGCCCGCTGGCTGGCCGGCAACCTGCGCGAGTCGCTACGCTTTCTGCGCGGCAAGCGCGGATGGCACCTGGACGGCGACCGCAGGAACCGCATGCTGTGGGAGTTCGAGGCGGTCAAGAACGGCGAGGCGCTGCCATGAACGCAAATGACGAATCTCCGCCCCCGCTCCAGGATGCCCGCATGCTGGCGCTGCCAGACCGCGAGCCGCCCAACACCGTCGCGGCACGAGACATCAACGGCCGGCGCAAGGAAGAGCGCGTGGAGTCCCTGAGCGACAAGTGGCGGCGCTGGCGGCGCAGCCTGAAGGCCCGCTTTCCCTATGTGCGCCGGCGCGAATTCGAGATCATGTCGCGCATGCCCGCGCGGTTGATCGACGACATCGTACTGCGAAGCTGCGCGAGCGACGCTGTTGCGCTGGTGGCGCTCAAGGCGCCTGACGCAACCCTGACCGAGGAAATCTGCCTCTTCGTCAGCCATGCGGCGCGCCCGGCGCTGAAACGGCATACGGCGCTGCACCTGGAACAACTGCTCGATGCCGGCATACCGGTGGTACTCATCCTCAACACGGCGCTCGACAGCGCCGATATCCAGATCGACCCCGCCCTGCTGGCCCGCCTGCGCGGTGTGTACGTGCGTGGCAACCGCGGCTACGACTTTGCCGCCTGGTCGCACGCCTGGAAGACGATGCAGCGGCTTCCGGGTTGCACCCGCCTCTACCTGGTCAACGATAGCGTCATCGGCCCGCTCGATACCGGGCATTTCCGCCAGATGATCGCGCGCATCCGCAACTCGGCCGCCGATGTCATCGGGTTGACCGAGGCCCCGGAGCCGACACTGCACCTGCAAAGCTACTTCCTGGTGATCCAGGGCCGCGCATTGCGCTCACAACTCTTCACGCACTTCTTCGACGCGACGCTTTGCTTGCCGACCAAGGAATGGGTTGTCACCTTCTACGAGATCCGGTTGACGGAATACTTCCGCGACGCCGGCCTCACCTGCGAAGCCCTCTTCACCTCGGCCACCACGCCCGGTGGCTACACCGTCAACGACACCATGCACCGCTGGGCCGGGCTGATCGCCGACGGCTATCCGTACATCAAGACCCGGATCGTGGCCGAGGAAGCCGCGAATCCACGCATGCAGGCACTCGTTCCGGAGTACCTGCGCCGCGGGGACTGAGCCGGCCTTCCGAACCGCCTCCGACTGCCACGCCCCATGAACGACCTCGAACTCTTCTTCCAGCAGAACACCGGCCGCCTGATCGACAAATGGATGCACTACTTCGAGGTCTATGACCGGCACTTCTCGAAGTTCCGGGGCCAGCCTATCCACGTCGTCGAGTTCGGCGTGTCCCAGGGCGGCTCCCTGCAGATGTGGAAGAACTACTTCGGCCCGCAGGTCCGGCTGACCGGGGTCGACATCAACCCCCAGTGCAAGCAGTTCGAGGAGCCCGGGGTGCAGATATTCATCGGCGACCAGGAAGACAGGGGGGTTCCTTCGCTCACTGGCGCGCGACCTGCCTCTCATCGACATCCTGATCGACGATGGTGGCCACACCATGCCACAGCAGATCGCCACCTTCGAGGAACTCTTCCCCAAGGTGATGGCGAACGGGGTGTACCTCGTCGAAGACCTGCACACCTCGTACTGGCGCGACTGGGGCGGCGGGCTCAAGCGGCAGGGCAGCTTCATCGAGTACAGCAAGAACTTCATCGACCAACTGCATGCCTGGTACTCGCAGGAGCCGAAGCGGCTGAAGACCGACGAGTTCACCCGATCGGCCCACTCGCTGCACTACTACGACAGCGTGCTCGTGATCGAGAAGCGTCCGATGCAGCCGCCGCGCCGCAAGCGGACCGGCCAGCCGCTGTTCCCCGACTACGAGCCGCAGTACCCAGGCTTCATCAATCAGCTCAAGCGCAGGTTAAAACGCGGCGGCTAGGCAAAATACTGTTCAGATAGAAATCTTTGGTTGACAATCCATGCCCATCGAAGCTTCGATGGGCATGGACGATGGCGAGAACCCGCAAGGCGCTACCGGGGAGGGTGGACGTTGCACATCTGATCAGCGCAGGCGTGCTTGCCAGCGTG